>OLID01000023.1_pt1 | contig 147389 bp, 111 predicted proteins | sample 1609361 | NCBI WGS metagenome assembly OLID01 (sample SAMN05416778, study PRJEB24817) | seawater metagenome | isolation source: Sea water | place: Canada:Atlantic | collected 2013-07
ATAACACTCTCCAATCATGTGATTAAAAAGTGTCAACGCTATTCAGGACGGGTCAGCAATAACAAAAAAAGGGAGCGAGGTTCCCCTCACTCCCTTTCATTGTAGCTTTCAGCACACTGCTGAGTGAATCATAATCCCGGCAGTAATTTGCCGGGCAACTCACCCTCAATCACTGCTATTGATCAATGAAGCATCCGGGCCATCGGCACGTGCTTTAAAGAGAACAGACAGTGCTTCCAGCATGATAAGCAAGGTGGTAATCATAACTGCCACTTCGATGATAACCAGCACCCATTGACCAGCCTGAAAGTGATTGATCAAGTACCACCCGCTCGCCCATAGAGCTGCGAGCAAAATAAACACCATTGGCGCCAGAACATAACGTGCCGGACGTCCCAGTTTCACCAGGAAAACCGCAATAGTCAGCAGTGTCATACTGGCAAGAATCTGGTTAGTCGCACCGAATACTGGCCAGATCAGCATACCGCCATCGCCCAGGTTCTCGTAGTTACTGTTGGTCACACCAAAGGCCAGCGCCAGACAAGCAGCGATAGCTAATAGTGTAGAGAAGATGTTGTTCTTCAGAGGTTCGATATCATAGATATTGCCCCACTCCTGGATGATATAGCGCTGCAGACGCAGGCCGGCATCCATAGTAGTACCAGCAAACAACACAACCATCACAGCCAGCATGGTTTCAGAGAAAGCCAATGAGAATCCCCAACCTTCGTGGATAAGATGGGCTCCGCCTTCAATAAAACCTTCCTGACCTGGGCCAGAAGAAAGACCGGTATAGACAGCGTTCCAATCAGCGCCGCTAGCTGCGTAAAGCGAACCGGTAACAGCAACGATTGTGATCAGCGCCAGCGAGCCTTCACCCAAGGCACCGAGGTAACCAACAAAGCGCGCGTCTTTTTCGTTATCCAGCTGCTTGGAGCTGGTACCGGAAGACACGATGCCGTGAAAGCCAGACAAAGCACCACAGGCAATGGTCACGAAGAGTATCGGCCATATCGGCGGCGTCCCTTCTGCGACGCTATTAAAGGCTGGCGCAGTGACGTCCGGCAAAGTAATGAAAACAGCTGAGTAAAGCACCAACAGACCCAAAACCAACTGCGCACCATTGATGTAGTCGCGTGGTTGCAGCAGCAACCAAACTGGCAGCATGGACGCGATACCTGCGTAAACAAACAGCAAGATGATCCAGTTACCATTGGCGCCCAGACCGAAGATGTCGCCGGGTAATGCCAATGGCACTTCACTTCCAACCCAGATTGAAAAATACAGGAGTCCAACGCCGATCAGAGAGATCACCAACAGATTGTGCTGGCGGCGAATCAATACGCCGATGCCGATGGCAACCGGAATAGCAACCCAGGCTGGAATCACTGAAGATGGGAAGATCACCATGTCGGTGGCAATGATCGTGGCGAATACAGCATTCACCAATACCAGCAACAAGAAGATGATCACCATGAACAGGGCGCTGGCACGCTTGCCAATCAGACTCTCGGAGAGAGCACCGATCGATTTGGCGCCGTGACGATTACTGGCCCATAGCGCGCCCATATCGTGCACGCCTGCGAAAAAGATAGAACCCAACACTACCCAAAGTACTGCCGGCACCCAACCATAATAGACGGCAGCTGCTGGACCAACGATTGGCGCCGCGCCGGCTACTGCGGTGAAGTGGGCACCCCAAAGCACAAATTTGTTAGTAGGAACATAGTCGATGCCATCATTAACCCTGTGGGCTGGCGTGACATAGTTCGGATCCAGTCGGTAGATTTTTTCGGCAATGAATTTGGAATATACAAACCAGCCGAATGAAAATCCGATCAAACCGAAAACAACGAGAAAGATCGAGGACATAGAACGCTCTCCGAGACTGTTATTAGAATTTTAGAGGCCGAATCATAGCAATTTAATCACTGCGGGCACAATTAATTAGACCTGTTACCAGACAGCTAAATTCGTGTCTTTTTGCAACATACGCAGGTTTCGCAGCTACCAACAAAAACGGGGACCACCTGGGTCCCCGTTAAAAACTGCTCTTTTTTTGAATACTGTTACTCGGCGGCGTGATAAGTCCAGTAACCGATGAACATCTCATCCCAGCTTTGCAGCCCGAATGTGATGTCCTGACTCGGGTCGGGATTGGCTGGATTATACTGCGAGTTGTCAAAGGTACCCGTCACATTGACTTGTGTGCCAGCCGGCAGCATGACCGGTTCAGACAACTGATAAGTCGGCTGCCAGGCGTAGCTGTAATTCGGCACGCTTAACAGATCCTGTGAACGGCCATCCGGGTATTGCACATTGAACTGCATGTCTTTGCCGCGAAAGTGCATGTGCGCACGCAGACCAGTCACAACGACATTTTCATCGAAGGTGTATTTGGCAGCGACTTCGTGATTCTGGGCGTGTGCTGGAATGCGGAAATTGGACGCCACAGAACGCGTGAAATTCTCGTGCGCCGGCGGCTCATCGTACATATACAGGCCCAGCACGGTTTCATCGACAGTTGCCCGACCATTAGTCGTGAAGTGGAACTGCATGGACAACTTGTGGCCTTTTGGAATCAGCACACCAGTGTTTTCCGGGAAGGTCATGGCATCAACTTTACCCGGGGCATAACCCTCCAGGAAGCGGCGGGCGATAGATCGTGTATCAGCTTCACCGCCGTCGAAATTTTCAGCCGGCGCGGTGACATAGGTCAGCAAGTGGTGCAGTACTGACTCATCGCCAGCAATGAACTGCACCGACTGCACCCACTTGTCTTCTTCAAATGGCAGTTCGACATCGACATTGATGTAGTCCAGAACACCCGTGGCCGGTACTTCCAGAGAAGGGGCCTTGACGATGTAGTCAGGCTCGCCTAACTGCCAACTGCGGCGATCCTGGAATTCAAGCTCAGTCAGCGGGTCAACAGCTGCAGCGCCGCGCGGGGCTCCAGCGTCAATCCAGTGAACCAGAGTCTGCATGTCGGCTTCAGACATGTAACTTGCGTTGTCGAAATGACCGATATTTGGATCAACCTGCATAGGCGGCATACGCTTGGTCAGCAAGACTTCGCGAATCATCGGCGACCAGCCTTGCAACATCAGATGACTGTCCATAGCGAATGGGCCAATACCACCTTCGCGGTGACAAGAGGCACACTGCTCAGCAATGATAGGCGCCACTTCTTCGGCATAATCTGGCACTTGCGCCAGATGAGTTTCCTGTACCGGATAGGCGATCTCGCAGCCGCTGGCTGGGGAAATTACAGTCTCTTCCGCACCACCGGCCAATTCAGCTGTCAGAGTCTCGGCGGCTGCACCATTTAATGGGCCACGGTAAAGCAGGGTCAGGCGCTCAGGATCAAGAATCGCCAATTCACCTACAGCGGCAAATTCCAGTGTTTCGGCAACCAGCTGGCCATCGTCCAGAAGTACTGGCAAGCCAAACTCAACCGCATCGGCTTGCAGCGCCGCATGTTCAATCTCAGGGCTGACATTAATCAGGGCGAAGGTGATGCCCTGCTCTTGCCACTGGCCGGCTGTTTGCTTGAAGGCAGCCACCTGTTCGGCGCTGGCAGCACAGCTGGCATCATAGGCCATTAACACCATTGCCTGTTGTTGGCGATAGCGGCTCAACTGATGGAATTCACCGCTGCTATCCAGCAAGGCAAAGTCGCCGACACGGTCAGGCAGTGCATTGGTTGCTCCGGAGGCAACGAAAGCGAGCAAAATCAGGCCATGACGAATTGGATTGCGCATAAACTCTCTCCATTGGGCAGGACAGGAAGCAAGGCAGGCAGGAACTCGCCAGGAAAGCCCTGCAAAACCTTGACTAACAAAAATCGATCGTTCGCATTATGCGGGAAAAAGCGCAAAATACTAGAGTTTTGTTACTTCTCTACACACTTTTGCGACTAGCGCCATGCCCGGCAATCGCGCTTCCTTGCAGTCAGGAAGCCCGATTATCCGCGGTCTTCGCCTTGTTATGATCAAACAAGGCGATGCTATCGATTAGAGAAAAACGGCGGAACAGCTCATACATGCCCCATACCACTGCCACGATGACGATTGTCATCATGCCCCAGCGCATCAAGCCGGCGAAAAAGACAGCATCAAATATTGGCATCTGGAACTGATACTGGGACAGCTGATCACCTCTATCCAGCATCCAGTGCCAGGCACTATGGGCCAGCAAGGCAGACAGCAGAATGGACCCGATGCGCTCCTTAACGAAATACCTGAACAGTATATTCAGCACTGGAATAACCAGCGCCAACACCAGAATCTGCCCCAGCTCCACACCAACATTGAACGCCAGCAGCGATGAGAACAGGTGCCCTCCTGCAAACTGCAAGGTATCGCTGAACAGGAATGAAAAGCCAAAGCCATGGATAAGCCCGAATGCAAAGGTCACCATCCAGCGATGCTCAAGTCTTGCCCCTACTATATTCTCGAACGCCATATAGACGATCGACAACGCAATCAGCGTCTCAATAAGCGGCGGCCACCAGAGCACGCTGGGTGCCACCCCAAACGCTGAACCGATCAGGGTAATAGAGTGGGCAATAGTAAAGGAGGTGACCACCGGGATCAGGGCGCGAATGCTGCGCAGCGGAATCACCAGACAAAACAGGAACAACAGGTGATCAGTCCCTTCCAGAATGTGGCCAAAGCCCATGCTGATAAAGCGCAAGGCTGCCTGATGCCAGCGCGGGTCCAGCTCAACAACTCCGGGATTACCCAGAAAACTAAAAGGGCGCTCGGCACCTGAAGGCAGGATAAAGCGTAAAACAGTAGTAGTTTCAGACGACAGCGTGCCCAGTTCGGGGCTGACTGAGAAACTCGAGTCTTCGGAAGTAATCGGGTAGGTCACATGAATATCCAGCAAGCCTTGTCGCCAAAACAGGTCGACGCTGTCATCCAGTGGTGGACTTTGCACGTTAGCCAGAGCTTCTTCAAAGCTGGCAAAAGATCGATTCGAAGGTAGCGATACGCGAGTTTCAAGCAACTCTTTTTCGGTCAGTTCCTCGCCGTTTTCATAAAAGTGAATCGACTCGGTTATATAGACACGAGCCGCATCGCGAAACTCAAATTCAGCTTCAGAAATCTGTAAGAAACCGGGCCCACGCAGCGGAAAACTGATTTCGCCCAGTGCCTCCATCGGCACGCGCAAGAGCACGGTGAGCTGATCACCCTCGGGCTTCACAAAGGCATTTACGGTTATTCGTGACGGAATATCGTGTGCCAACGACTGGCCAGCGAACAGTCCCAGGAAGACCAATAAAGCCAAGCGCTGGCCGGAGACACGAAAAAGGGTTCGGAATAACGCGTTCATAACTCTCATCATCTTCTAATTTTTCTATAATTTTCAGGGGAGTAGGACAGGAGGGCCTATCATAGACCAACTCCCGAATAGAGCCAGCTGGAATCTGTTACAAATTCTTACAAGTGGCTCCGGCTATATTTTGCCTGCGAGTATACTGTCTGCGGATTAGACAGTATACTCAGCCCCTGCTCTGGGACTTGTAGGCCCAAAATGGGCATAAGAGGAGAATAAGAAATGACAAAGATTAAGCTGTTAATAGGCTCCACTCTGGCAGTCGCCCTTGTGGTTTTGGGAGTAGGCCAGTCTAAATTGCAAGAGCCTAGCATCGCGCAAAGCGACGATGTGATGGCACCGCATTTCCTGGTTGACCCATTGTGGCCAAAACCACTACCCAATCACTGGATTACCGGTAACACGATTGGTGTAGACGTAGACGATCGAGACCACATCTTCACCGTTCACCGTAACACTGAAAACATGTTCGGCGGCCGCACTGAAATCGGTCTGGCAATGGGCGTAGCGGAATGCTGCACACCAGCACCACCAATTCTCGAGTACGATCTGGAAGGTAACCTGATCAATGCTTGGGGCGGACCACCTGAAGATGGTTCCTATGTATGGCCTGAATCCAACCACGGTATCGAAGTCGCGCCTAACGGTGACGTCTGGATCGGTGGTAACGGTGGCCCTGACTCACACGTACTGGTATTCACCCGCGATGGCGAATACATCCGCACAATCGGTAACATCGGCGAGCCAGTTGATAGCAACAGCACAACTCACTTCGGTCGAGTTGCTGAAATCGCTATCGACCCAAGCGCCGGCGAAGCCTACTTTGCTGATGGTTACACGCACAAGCGTGTTGCTGTTGTCGACGTAGCTACTGGTGCTTTCAAGCGTTACTGGGGTGCATACGGTACTACTACTATCGACGATGATGCCGACGTAACTTACACACCTGGCGAGCCTGGTCCACGTCAATTCCGTGGTCCTGTTCACTGTGCCGAGCCTTCAAACGACGGCCTGGTCTACGTTTGTGACCGTGGTGCTGACCGTGTTCAGATCTTCCGTCCAGACGGTACTTACGTAAGTGAGCACATCTACAACCCAGCCACTCTGGCACAGGGTTCTACATGGGATATCGCGTTCTCACCTGACGAAGACCAGGAATTCATTTACCTGGCTGACGGTCAGAACTTCAAGGTTTCCATCATTGATCGCGAATCAATGGAAGTGCTTTACACCTTTGGTGACGGTGGTCGACAGCCTGGTCTGTTCTACGCACCACACAGCATCGCCACTGACTCAGAAGGTAATATTTACACCACTGAGACTTACGAAGGTAAGCGTGTACAGAAATTCCTGTACCAGGGCATGCGTCCTGTCACAGTTCGCGACCGTGCGCCAACCTGGCCTGCGGATGAACTGTAAGCTAACTTAAGCTTTACACGCCTACAAAAAAAAGCCGTGTCGAATTCGACACGGCTTTTTTTATGCCTGCAATTTAATAGTCGAAGCAGGCCCTGCCATTGCTTTTGACGCCACCCTGACGCAGACCGAATCGCCAGAGCAATACTGGCTTTCAGTTAGCCACTTCCCGGCATTTCCCTAATACGAACATCAGTGCTACCTTCGCTATTGAAGTAGTCCTTTCAATAATAAAACCCAAGGGAATCGACTATGACTATTGCTCGAAAACCTCTCGTCTTCACCGCTTCCGCTCTTGCCCTGTTTGCCGCCCTTTACGTCGGGCAGGCACAACTAGGTGATACCAGCAACGCCGCCAGCAGCGATCGCATGGCACCGCATTTCGTGGTTGACCCTTACTGGCCGCAACCACTCCCGAACAAATGGCTGCTCGGCCGCACCATTGGTATTGCAGTCGATGCCCGCGACCACCTCTATGTGGTCCATCGCGATCAGGACAATATGTTTATGAACCAGGAGCTTGGGCTCGACCTCGGCCGTGCCGAATGTTGCACCGCAGCACCACCTATTCTCGAATTCGACAAGGAAGGTAATCTCATCAATGCCTGGGGCGGCCCGGGCGAAGGCTATACCTGGCCGGAATCCAATCACGGCATTGAAGTAGCGCCTGATGGCAATGTCTGGATCGGCGGTAATGGCAGTTCCGACTCGCATGTATTGGTATTCACTCGCGAGGGTGAATTCGTTCGCGAAATTGGTATACCTGGCGAGCCTATCGACAGCCTGAGTACCACTTCGTTCGGACGTGTAGCAGAGATCGCCATTGATCCGGCAGCCAACGAGGCTTATCTGGCAGATGGTTACGGCAACAAGCGAGTGGCTGTTGTCGATGTCGCCACCGGCGCTTTCAAGCGATTCTGGGGAGCCTATGGAAATGAGCCCGTCGATGAACGTGTCATCTACGACCCGAATGAGCCTTTGCCACAACAGTTCGTTGGCCCGGTGCACTGCGCTGAACCTTCCAACGACGGCCTGATTTACGTATGCGACCGGGGCGCTGATCGTATTCAAGTGTTTCGGCCCGATGGCACTTTTGTGAAAGAGGGACAAGTGGCTCCGCTCACCCTTGCCGGTTCAACCTGGGATATCGCCTTTTCTCGTGATGATGATCAGGAATTTATCTTTGTCGCTGATGGTGCCAACTTCAAAGTCCACATACTCGATCGCGACACGCTGGAAGTGTTAGCCGAATTCGGCGATGGCGGGCGTCAGCCCGGATTGTTTTTTGGCACACACAGTCTGGTGACCGATTCAGACAACAATATCTACACAACGGAAACCTATGAAGGCAAACGTATTCAGAAGTTTGTATACCAAGGCTTGCGACCATTGAGCGAGCACAGTGTCGGTGCGCCTTGGCCGGCAGGTGAGATCCATTGAATACAGCTGATTGATTGGATTCGCAGCCGGTAGCCAGTGTTTTACCCAGGTTTGCAAGCTCAATAGGCGTATACAAAAGGGCCAGCACACGCTGGCCCTTTTGTCATTTTTTGTTACCGCAAGCAGGAAACTGGCGTTACTGACTGTGTTTGTCGTTCAGCTAATTTTCAGAAACTTGAACGTACTATGGATGTCAATTATTCTCCAGCGTCGATAAAAATTACGCGATAAGGATTGCCCATGAATATCAAGAAAATAGTTGCTACCGCCGCATTGATGATGGTGGCGTTGAACACTCAGGCTCAGCAGGAAGTCGAAGTCGGTTACTCCTACGACGGCAATGCCAATCTCAGCAGCATCCAGCATAGTTTACGTATTGCTGAATTTGCCGATGAGCGTCAAGGCGTAGAACCAGCCTTGATTGCGAATCTCGATGCCGATTACATCGGCGAAGCACCGTTGGTGGACCTGGTCCGAGACGCTTTCGTGCAGCTATTCAGCAAAGGTGGCGCCGAAGTGGTCGATTCCGGCGAAGGGATGGTAGTCGCTGGTACGATTAACAGCGCGCAGGCGGAAATCGTGGATCGCTCCGGTGTCGAAACTATTCAGCTCACTATTCGCACGCAGATCCAACTACAAGACGGTGGTCGCACAATTTACGAAACGACGCTGTTTGGTCGTGGCCGCGCTCCTGCTTCGGAAGGTATGGCAGCAGCAGCTCGCGCCTCATTGGATCGTATGGTGAATGATCTGGCTCGAGATAACTACTTCATGATCGAACTGGAATAGCCCGGCTCACTCAGAAACAGCCCAGATCTTCGGACAGGGATTCGTCCAGGCTGCGGTTGAGTTCAGGGAAGAACTGCAAACCAGTTAGTTGCTCCAATTCTGCTACAGTCGTTTGCAAATTGCAGTGATGCATGCCGACAGAATTGTCCTGCTGGAATTGAAACGCAGCACTTTTGCCTTCCGGTGTGATGACAATCTTGAAAAAACCATCTGGCACCCGATGCTCTGCTGACACTGGCAGATGCAGCGCCTCGCTCTCCGGGTTGAAGATCGGCCCGGTCAATACGAACAACACCTGCTGGCGATTTACGAGATTCCTGGTCGCCCACTCCAATCCATACCAGGCACCCTGACTGAGACTGTTGCTGCGCGCGACCGCATTGGTCAGATAGTTCACTTCTTGCCAATAAGGGGTGCCGGCAAAGTTCACCAACGGTACATATTGCGCACGCAGTAAACCGATTTCTTCTGCTTGCGCAAAATCCTCGACACTCAAAGTGTCTGCCACGTAATTGTCAGCTACCGGTTGTCGGGACAAGCTGGAGGCAATGCCGACAGACCCCGCGGTCACTTGATAGGCAGCCCATTCTGCTGTCTTGATTTCGGTGTTATAGGACAGCGCATAAATGGAACGCAGAATCAGATGGTTGTCCTCATCAGCCCCGATTGGACAGCCAGCGAAACAGTGCACAATACGCAGATCCTGCGCTTGTGTCGGCGGGATCACTCCCCAGAGCAGCAGACCCAACAGGCACAGCGCCAGAAACCGGTTCGATGACCTAACCTGCCCAATCTGGATATTAAGAATATTCAATGACTCACTCTCCTGCGCAACACTGTCTCCAGGCGCTTGCATACTAATTATTGCAACACATCGGCTGCCCTGCTGATTATTTGGACGAATAGGTGCTGCCAACCCGCGCGTCATTTTTCCCCAAAACCCGGGCTCTCGCAACTGGCCCGCTCGACGTTGGTCGGCTATTAACGCAATTGGTCTTGCCTACCTCGTTTGCGGTCGAGTCATCGTTCTGACTTCCGTTATTTTGAGCAATTACTTCTGTCTGCATCCCATATCTATGGCTGAGACAACTATCCCGGAATTCGAGTCTGGTCGGAGAAGTGGGCGCCCTGGCAGTATTATGGCCGGAATTCCCTGCACAAAAACTCAAAAAGTTGCGCATTCGAGTTTTCAGGAAGCTTATTTTGCGTTTACTCCCTATGATTGGCGACCGTTATCGATGCAAGTTCTGTTTTCGCCCAGGCGATGACAAAGGAGCACTCAATGTTACAGCGTATGAAATGTTCTAAATTGGCTTCCAGTCTCCTGCTATGTGGAGCACTGGGTCTCCACATTCAGGCTGCGCAGGCAGCCGAACGCATCAGTGATTTTTCCCTGATCGATCACCATGGTGAATTCTTCCAGTTGAGCCGTGAGACCAACAGCGAAGCTATTGTATTAATGACTTATGCGGATAGCCGCGATGTGCGGCGCGCAATTGATGATCTGGACGATCTGGTTGAGCAGTTTGCCGATCAGGATGTCGCCTTTTATCTGATCGATGCATCCGGTGAGAGCGATAAAGACGTTATCGCCGAACAAGCCGATGATGACATTGCTTACCCTATTTTAGTAGACGACACACAGTTTGTTGCCAAAGAACTGGGGCTTACTCGTCAGACTGACGTGGTGATTCTGGATCCTGCCAATATGGAAGTCGTCTTCCGAGGTGCACTGAACAATCGTTTTGAGGAAGGCAGCCGGGCGCGCCGCGCATCTGAACACTATGTGGCCGACGCCCTGAACAGCATTCTTGCTGGGTCTGCCATCGCAGCACCGCAAGTGGCCAGCAAAGGCGATGTGCTGGATTTCAGCCTGCGCGAATCAACAGTCGAGTCACTCTCCTATGCCGAAGATATCGCGCCGATTCTGGAAGAGCGTTGTGTGAGTTGTCACATGGAAGGTGGTATCGCTCCGTTTGCCATGACCAACCATCAAATGGTTCGCGGTTGGTCGCCAATGATTCGCGAAGTCCTGTATACCAAACGTATGCCACCCGGTCAGATTGATCCAGACTATGTCGATGATTTCTATGACGTCGCACATATCACCACGGAAGAGACCCAAAAGTTGATTGCCTGGATCGATGCTGGCGCACAGAACGAATCGGATAGCGACCCACTCGCCAAACTGCGCCCTACAGCGGAAAAATGGAGCTATGGTGAACCTGACATGGTGATCGATGTGCCTACTCAGGAAATACCCGCCACCGGCGTACAGGATTACCGTAATCTGATGGTGCCCTTGAATCTGGACAAAGATGTCTGGGTAAAGGCTGTCGAATTCGAAGCAGGCGACACGACTGTGTTGCACCACATCATTGCTTTCGCCTACGGCCCGAATGGCGTCAGCGAATTTGATATTCTGAATCAGGGTATCGGCCTCGGTGCTTATGCACCAGGCAATGAAGTAAATACTTACCCGGAAAATTCTGGTTTCCCGCTTAAAGCTGGCGGCGGTTTGATGTTGCAAATGCATTACACCACCTCAGGTAAAGAGGCCACGGACAGCTCGCAAGTCGCCTTATACCTGTGGGATGAAGAGCCCGAGCGCCAAGTCAGGGGCGGTTCTGCTGGCGAGCTGGATATCAACGTCGCACCTTTTGAGCGTCGTCACGAAATGCTGGCAACTGCCAAGTTCCGACAGGATTCTTATCTGTCCATGCTTGGTCCACACATGCATTACCGGGGCTATGACGCTAATTTCGTTCTGCGCTACCCGGATGGTCGTGAAGAAGAAATCCTGAATGTGCCCAACTACCAATTCAATTGGCAGAAAGTGTACGATTTCAAAGAACCGATGTTCGTACCGGCTGGCAGTGAACTCGTGTTTACCGGCACATTCGATAACTCGGAAACCAATCCGTTCAACCCCGATCCATCACAAACGCTTTCATGGGGGGAACAAACCTGGCAGGAAATGTTCTTCGGTTTCTACCGATTCGTAGAAGCTGGAGACGGTGAATAGCCAGCGTTTAGTCCAACAGGCCCGGCTACTGAAAAGTAGCCGGGCTTTTTTATGCCGGGGGATTACACGCCTGCAGTCATGACACCCCATATCTGGCTTGCTAGACTGCCCTTTTCCCACTGTCTTCTCTCAAGTGAACTATCCATGCGAATTCTTCAATCTGTTGCACTATCCATCACGCTGTCCAGTCTTGCTGCAAGCGTGCTGGCAGATACCACACTCATTACCAATGTGAATGGCTATACGTTAGACGTGAATCGAACTCTGCAGCAATTTTCAGCGATCCAATTTACCGACGACCTTGTTGATGCAATTTACAACACTGTCGAAGATGCCCCCGAAACTGCAGATACAGTTATTGACGGAGCTGGTCGCACGCTGATCCCGGGGCTTGTGGATGCCCACGGCCATGTGTTGAGTTATGGCTTGAGCCTGCTACGTGTCGACGTGACAGGAACCAGCACTGAAGCCGAGGCTGCTGAACGTGTCGAAGCCTTCGCCACTGCCAATGAGGAGCTGGAATGGCTACTGGGCCGAGGCTGGAATCAGGTATTGTGGGACAGCAATGCCTTCCCCACTGCTGACAGCCTCGATGCATTGGTCGCCGACAAACCTGTGTGGCTGACCCGTGTGGACGGCCACGCTGGCTGGGCCAATAGCGCTGCTATGGAATTAGCCGGTATTACAGATCGCACGGTCGACCCGGTCGGTGGGCAGATCATCCGTGATGACAATGGCGCGGCCACTGGCGTATTCATCGACAACGCAATGGACCTCATTAGCGCTAACATCCCGCCAGTATCCCGCGAACAAATCGAATACGCGCTGGTTACCGCAATGCAACGACTGGCCGGTTATGGCTTGACCAGCGTGCACGATGCCGGTGTTGGCAGCAGCACAATTCAGGCTTTCAAGGCACTGGCTGACGAAGGGGCCATGCCAATCCGGGTCAACGTGATGATTGCAGCCGGCGATGAATCCTATGAGCAGCTTCTTGATCAGGGAACCTTCACCAGCGCTGACGCCATGCTGAACATCAATAGTGTAAAGATCGTCGCGGACGGCGCTCTGGGCAGCCGTGGTGCTGCCCTCATCGATGACTATTCGGACGAGCCGGGCAACCGCGGTTTATTGCTTTTGGATCAGGAGCGTCTGGAATATCTGATGCGCCGGGCGATGAACTCCGGCTTTCAGGTCAACACTCATGCTATCGGTGACCAGGCCAACATGTTGGTCATGGACAATTATCAGAACCTGATAGAAGAGACAGACAGCCGTAATTTGCGACACCGCATTGAACATGCCCAGGTATTGCGCTTCGAAGATATTCTGCGCTTTGCCGAATTGGGCGTCATTCCATCCATGCAAGCCACGCACGCCACCAGCGACAAGAATATGGCACAAGACCGACTGGGCGAAGTACGCATCGAAGGCGCCTACGCGTGGCGTAAACTCCTGGATGCTGGCGCCGTAATTGCCAATGGCTCGGACTTTCCAGTGGAATCACCGAACCCTTTCTTTGGCCTGCATGCATCAGTGACCCGTCAGGATCAGAATAACGAACCGCCCGGAGGCTGGTTTCCTGAAGAGCGCATGACATTGCAGGAAGCTTTTGCCAGCTTCACTATTGATGCGGCGTACTCAGGTCACCAAGAGGAATTGTTAGGGACTTTGGAAGCAGGCAAGAAAGCCGACTTTATCTTTCTGGATCGCGATATGTTTACAATTCCTGCCGAGGAGCTCTGGCAGTTACAGGCCACAGAAACCTGGGTGGGCGGACAGCGCATTTTTCCTTAGTAGTTCTGACCCGAAAGCTGAAACCGCGATTGGTTGGCACAGTCAATGAACTGCGCGACAGCTACATCGAAACTTACGCACTGCTTGTTGTAACAGGCAGTACGTAAGTTGTGTTTAGAGCATCAATAGCCGACCGCAGCCCCATCGCCACGGCGCGAGTCGGAACCGCCGAGATATAGCCCTTCCTCGCGATCAAGGTAGACTCCCATCGCAGCCCCCTGCGAACCTCGCTCTCTGATCTCATGGCCTTTGGCTTGATACAATCGCACCGTGTCCGGTGAAAAAGAATCGCCTTCCATGCTCGTAACATCGGGCAGCCACTGATGATGGATGCGGCCTGCTTCGATCGCTTGAGCAATGTTGTAGCCATGATCGATGACATTGAGAATCACTTGCATGGTGGTGTTGATGATGGTGCGTCCACCCGGGCTGCCAATCGCAAACAATGGCTTGCCATTTTGGCCAACAATAGTTGGCGTCATACTCGACAGTGGACGTTTTTCTGGCGCCACCAGATTAGGCGGTGTACCAATCGTACCAAAGCGGTTGGTCAATCCCGGTACCGCATTGAAATCACCCAGTTCGTTGTTCAGCAAATAACCGCCACCTTCAACAACGATGGCTGAGCCGTAGCCGTATTCCAGAGTGTAAGTGACGCTCACCATGTTGCCTTCACTGTCGGCGACCGAAAAATGCGTAGTCTCTTCGCTTTCGTAAATTTGTGCGAATTCCCGCTCATCACTTTCCGACTTGGCATCCATATCAATGGAAGCACGCAACGTGGCTGCGTAATCTTTGCTGGTCAAGCGCTCGATTGGCAACGCTTCATTGAAATCCGGATCGCCCAGATGTTCGGCGCGGTCAGCATAAGCACGACGCATCGCTTCGGTCAGTACATGCAGGTAGTCAGCAGAGTTATGACCCATAGCGGCCAGATCATAACCCTCAAGAATATTCAGCATCTCCACCATAGCCACTCCACCGGAGCTGGGTGGTGGCATGCTGACAATTTCATAGCCGCGATAAGAACCCCTTATTGGCTCACGCTCAACGGCTTCATAGCGGGCCAGATCTTCTTCGGTGATAATCCCGCCCATGCCTTGCAGAAACCCGGCCAGTCGCTGGGCATTCTCGCCGCGGTAGAAACCATCCTTGCCCTGTGTCTGAATCAACTCCAGAGTATGAGCCAGATCTGGTTGAGTCCAGGTTTCGCCCAGATCGTAATGCGAGCCATCCGGTTTAAAGAACTTGGCCATGGATGAAGGATATTGCTCAAAGCGTGGCTCGTTGCGGGCGAATCCGGAACGCAGGGCATAGGTGATCGGTATTCCGTCTCTGGCCAATGCTACTGCGGGCGCAACCAGCTCGTCCCAGGGCAGTGAGCCGCGTTCCTGATGAGCTTTCCACAAACCCGCAACTGTGCCCGGAACACCGACAGCGAGTGCGCCAGCATGATTGGAGTTATTGGCAACCTCGCCATCCATGCCCAGATACATGCGTTCGGTAGCTGCCAGCGCGGCTTTCTCACGAAAGTCGAAGGTTGTGGTGTCGCCATTGTCGCCGTAGTACACCATGAACCCCCCGCCACCAATATTGCCAGCCGTTGGCCAGGTCACGGCGAGCGCAAAGGCAGTGGCGACCGCCGCGTCTACTGCATTGCCACCTCGGGCCAGTGTTTGTGCGCCCACTTCCGAGGCCAGACGCGAGGCGCTGGCCACCATGCCATTTTCCGCCCTGACTGGCGTACGCCCGCCCTGCGCAATAGCAAGTTGGGTCAGAGTAATTGTCAGGAGTACTAACAGGCTTTTCAGCAGTTTGTTCTTATACATAAAGTCACTCTAGGCAGGCGGCCACAGCTGTCACACTGTTCAGGCCGATTTGGATGTTGAACATCTGAGTCTGAATATCGGAGCTTAACTATGGCAAGCTCAAGACTGACCAATAGTATGCAAGCCCGGCAGCACTGGCAAATACTAGCGCGGCTAAGCACGAACTTCTTCAGACCTGCTGACAGCACCACGGTCGCAGCATGCCCTGATATTGACCACTTCTGAGCACTTCCACCTGAAACTGACAGACACCCCGAATTTACTGGTGTGACGCTACCAATTCGTCAGGCTAAATGCTAATTTCATAAGCCTCAATGCAGCAATCTCAATTTCCTCTTTTTTCAGACGACGTTGATGAATTGCAGACAAAGTCATAATCCTAGCTAAAACGAGACCGCACTCATGACGCAGATTCGCCTGGTTTTTCTCTCCATCCTTGCACTCCTTCTTGCCGCTTGCAGCGATTCCGGGTCGCCAGCTCCTGCAGCGACGACACCGCCCGCGCAAACACCCGTGGTACAGGAAGAGGAAGCTGAAAGCGAAACGGATCTTATCGCCAGGGCCCAGGCTATCCATGATCGCGTCATTACTCTGGATACCCATGCGGACATCAATACAGAGAACTTCACCAGCAGCGTCAATTACACGCAGGATCTGGATACTCAGGTTAATATTCCGAAAATGCTGGAAGGCGGCCTCGATGTGGCATTTTTCATTGTCTACACAGGCCAGGGCGAGTTAACCGAGGCAGGTTACTCCGCCGCCTATGACAACGCGATAGACAAATTCGAGGCGATTCACCGCCTTGCCGAAGAAATTGCCCCGGATGAAATTGAGTTAGCCTATACCTCTGACGATGTGCGCCGTATCGCGGGCGAAGGCAAGCTGGTCGCCATGATCGGTATCGAGAACGCCTATCCGATTGCTGATGACATCTCGCGCATCGAAGATTTCCATGCCCGCGGTGGCCGCTATATGTCGTTGGCCCACAACGGCCACAATCAGCTGTCGGACTCCCATACTGGGGAGGCGGCTCAGGACTACCTGCACGACGGTTTGAGCGAACTTGGTCGCCAGGCACTTGCGGAGATGAATCGGCTCGGCATCATGGTCGACATATCCCACCCGTCAACTGCTGCTATCCATGAGATGCTTGAGCTCTCCACAGCACCAGTAATCGCTTCGCATTCTTCGGCCCGCGCGCTAACCAATCACACTCGTAATCTCGATGACGAGACACTACTGATGATTCGTGACAACGGCGGCGTGGTTCAGACAGTGGCTTTTGGCAGCTATATCAGCGAAGCCCAGCGCAGCTTTCTCGAGCAAGGTCGTGCCCGTCTGGTCAATGAAATTGCCGCGGATCTCGATGTTGAAGTGCTGCCACCGTCGGTGGTAGCCACCTTGAGTGAAGAAGCAGCAGCGGAATACGAGGCACAGATGGATCAGGTCAATGCAGTGCTATTCCCCCGCCTGCGCGAGGAAGTCAATGCGCTGGCACCCGCAGCGACAGTCGCTGATTTTGTCGACCACGTCGACTACATGGTGGACCTGATTGGCCTTGATCACGTCGGCATCAGCTCAGACTTCGATGGTGGTGGCGGTATCGAAGGCTGGAGCGACGCCTCAGAGACCTTCAATGTCACGCTGGAGTTGGTGCGACGCGGCTATACTGAGGCTGAAATCGGGCAACTTTGGAGTGGCAATTTACTGCGCGTACTGGATGAAGTGCAAGAAATCGCCGCCGCGATGTGATCCCGGCCATTTCAGTGTGGAAATATTGACTGCAATTCTCACGGCTTTATCGCGAAATTTCTGCTCGAAGCCGCAGGTTTTGCCCAATAAGCGGGATTTTGCTAAGCATTTCACAAAAAGTTGCTGCATGATTAGGGGCTGTGAGAGCAATATCACAGTTTCACGCTCATTCTCAGGTATCGTTTCCACACGTCAATAGTGGCAGAAAACCACTGCTGACCGCATTTAACGGGGATTGCAGCGCTACGTATTCAGCATCTGCAATAGCAATGCAAAGCGAAATCAGTCAGAGAAAGTCGGACACGCACTGCCCTTATTCGCACATAGGCAACTTACACGAAGCTGTGGTGCTCGAATTGGCCAATCACAACGGCGACTGACTAAAAAAATAACGAATGGCAATCATCATGGTACGTACGGACAATTCAACTTCTCAGCGCAAGAATGCCGCTGATCAATCCTGGAGAACGAGATTCTCTGTTTATCTGTTTGCTTTAGCACTGGTGCTCACCCCGCCGGTGAGCATTGCCCAGCAAGACAGCCAGGAAACAGAATTTGCTGGCCGAGTCATTCAAACAAAGGGCGCTGTTGCCGCGCGCGACGCTTCAGGCAGTGACCGTAATCTGCGCCGCGGCAGTCAGGTGTTCGAAGGCGAAACTATTTTTACTGACGCCGGTTCCAGCGTGCAAATGCGCATGGCGGATGACGCCATCATCGCACTTCAGGAACTGACCACTTTCGCTATCATCGACTATGAATATGTTGAAGGCGAAATTGCTACCAACCACTCTAGCATCAATTTAATCGAAGGTGGTCTGCGTACCATCACCGGCACCATCGCCGAGCAAAACCGTGAAGCCTATGAGGCGACAGCGGGCAATTTCGCAACCATTGGTATTCGCGGTACTGACTACGAAATCGTTCTGACTCCTGCCGGCCAGGTGCTGACAGGTGTTTATGACGGCGGTACGACAGTGGGTAATGGCGCCGGCGCATTGGATCTCGGTGTCGGTGCAGACTTTGATTTCGCTATTATTGAAAACGCCAATACACCACCTCAAGGTCTTACTTTGCAACCGCAAGGACTCGGCAATCTTGTTGTTGCCGTCACTGATCAGGTCGCAGAAGACGAAGACAGCGGCGACGATAGCGAAGAACCAGAAGCCACCGATGGAGACAATGGCGATGTCGATGACAGTAGCGCTGCTGACTCCGAGCCCGCCGATGCGGTAGAAACCCAAGCTGCGCCTGCAGAAGAAACTACGACTGCCACCACCGACAACGATAACGGCAATGGCGCAAGCGACATCGTCAATCCGAATTCCAATGCCGCTGCAGCACAGCCAGGCCAGGATGATGACACCAGCTTCGCTACGCTAAACATCGAAGCCAACCTTAATCTTGCGCCGCCAGCAGCCAACGACATAGCAGAAACTCCCGCAGCCCCAATTTCCAATACGGCTGCAGCCAGTACCGATCAAAGTCAATCCACTGCCTCTGAAGTACGGGTCAATCCCAATGAAACCGAAGTCACTGCTGTCATCGAAAACGACAATGAAAGCTTCGGAAACGAGCGCGACAACGACAATTCTGGTGACGGATCGATAGTCAACGGCGACATTGACATCGACGCTGGCACCCTGACCGGAAGCGGGAGTGACAACGACAATGCCGGTGACGGATCGATAGTCAACGGCGACATTAACGTTGACACTGGTACCCTGACCGGAAGCGGGAGTGACAATGCCGTTGACGGATCGACAATCGACCTCGACGCTAGCGTCGGCGGTGGTACCCTGACCGGAAACGGGAATGGCAACGGCAATTCCAATGGCAACGGTAATAGCAACGGCAATTCCAATGGCAATGGCAATTCCGGTGATGGACCGACAATCGACGTCGACGCTAGCGTCGGCGGTGGTACCCTGACCGGGAACGGGAATGGCAACTCTAATGGCAACGGCAACGGCAATGGCAACGGCAATGGCAATTCCGGTGACGGACCGACAATCGACATCGACGCTAGCGTCGGCGGTGGTACCCTGACCGGAAACGGGAATGGAAATGGAAATGGAAATGGAAATGGAAACGGTAATTCCGGTAATGGACCGACAATCGATATCGACGCTAGCGTCGGCGGTGGTACCCTGACCGTAAACGGGAATGGCAATGGCAATTCCAACGGCAACGGCAATTCCAACGGTAACGGTAATTCCAATAGCAATTCCGGTGGCGGAAGTACAACCGATGACGACACCTCAACCGGGAATGGCAACGGCAATTCCAACAACAATAGCAATTCCGGCGGCGGCACCACCACTGGCGGCCTTGTAAATCAGGGTTTGCTCGACCGTTTGAATAAGCTGTTTGGTGGCAATGGCAACAATGGGAACAACGGCAATAGCGGGAACAATGGCAACGGCAATGGTTCCCTGTCATTAGCCGCAAGTGCCGCAGAAAATCTGGCTATCACCTGGGGTGAATGGGACCAACCGGTTGCGCAAAATTGGGTTGTCGTCCAGGAACTGGACAACGAGATGGTCAGAATTAGCACCAGCGAGTTTTTTGCTGATGTGAGCCCAACTTCCATCGCCAACCTGACCGGCAGCCATGTCTATCGCACCGGCATCGCCTCTTCCTTTATCGGAGCAGGCAGCGCTGGTGATATTAGCAGTCTGGTGGCGAGCATGGCCGTGGACTTCAACACTGGCGTCATTGCAAATGGCTCACTACAAGTGTTGGCTGGCAGCCAGGCATGGGAAATGACATTCGACGGACTGGTGAACGGCGGCATGGTTGATCTGAACCCTCTGTCTGGTCAACTCAGTGACCCAACAGGGATCATCAGCAATCAGATCGACACTTCTATCAGCGGCACTTTCACTGGCACGCAAGGCGATGCATTTGTCGGCGGATTCGAAATGGTAGATGAGATCAATTCACTTGATTCTGTGAATGGCCTGTTTACCATCGAGCGCTAATACCCCAGCGCAATACTGCTGAGACAAACACACCAATAACGATCCAGTAGCCAACAGATTAAAATACATAATGTAAAAGCAAGTTGTTATCTATCAACTTGCTTTTTTTATGCGCCTCTACAATCAGCGCCGATGCACTAATAGTCTGCAGAGTAAAAGATGCCGACAACTTGTTAGTGCTCTTCGTGCAGCATTGTTTTACATTGTTACAATGGCAACCTCTGCCATCAGTGTATCTCGGGTCACCCGCCAAGAGGCCAGTTTATGTCACGTCAACACCCTGCATTTGTTCCTCTCAACTTCACCGAAATACCTCAAGAGGAAATGCTGCAGCGAGCCATAGGTTTTCGTGACCTAATGGCAGCGCGCCGCAGCGTACGTGATTTTTCGAACCGGCCCGTTCCCAAACAACTACTTGAGTACTGCCTGCAAACAGCAGGCACAGCCCCCAGCGGTGCCAACAAACAACCCTGGCATTTCGTTGTAGTTGGCTCCAAGTCACTCAAACAAGCGATTCGCGAAGGCGCTGAACAAGAAGAGCAAGAGTTCTATGAGCGGCGCGCCACCGATGCGTGGCTGGAAGATTTGGCCCCACTAGGCACTGATGCCAACAAACATTTTCTCGAAGAGGCGCCCTATCTGATTGTCGCCTTTGCAGAGAAATACGTCGTCGATGAGCAAGCAAACAAACATAAAAATTACTACGTGACCGAATCAGCCAGTTTGGCGACGGGTCTGCTCATCACTGCCTTGCACAATGCCGGGCTTGCCGCGCTAACCCATACACCAAGCCCCATGAAATTCCTCAATGGATTATTGGGCCGACCAGATAATGAACGGCCATTGATGATTCTCGTTGTGGGTTATCCGGCAGACGGTGTCAAAGTTCCAGATATCACTCGTAAGCAACTGGCAGACTTTTGCAGCTTCGCCTGATAACAGATTGCGTTGTACGACAAGCACCCTGCTACTAATACACCGCGCATAAAAAAGCCCGCCGGTAGCGGGCTTTTTAGTGAGTCCGAGGCGTTTAAGGATTGCCAATCGGCGTTCCTGGCTTGCGCCATTCGCCATAGAGATACTCTTCAGCAAATTCGGCACACTTGAACTCCAGTAATTGCATGTCTTCTCGAACGTTACGATACAGCGGCAAGCTGATGCTCCAGGGCCGGGTAAACGTATTAGGGTCAGTTATTGTCGCTGTATAATCGACATGATTCGGGCCACGCGGCGTCCAGCGCTCCTCGACGACCATTTCCCAACTGTGATGATTACCAGCCCGATCGAACCAGGTATCTGGCATCTGACCAGTCACCCGTACAACCAGTGTATCGCCTTCCCAATGCGCATTGGAGTGACCCATCCAGGCATCAACCTGTGACTGAATTTCTGGCTGGTCCACATAGAGGATGCGATTAGATTCAGCGTATTCATAGGCGATCAGAATTACTTCTTCAGATTGCACAATTTGAAACGGAAAGGGCAAATAGTTGGCTCGCGGTACTCCCGGCATATAGCATTTTGCCAGTGGATCCAGATTGATGGCATCGGCCTTGTTCTGATCACGCTGACGCAAGGCCTCTTCGGTATAGGGAATACGTCCACCTTCAACAATACCAATGCTGGCAGGCGTGGCCGAGAAAGCGCCCATTGCGCCGGGATGCGGCCCACCGCTGGCGGCATGAGGCTCGATATCATAGTGCGCATTCGTCATTGCCTGCCAGATACCACTGAAATCAGGCTTACCGTCTGGAGTTCTCGGGAACTCATCAAGCTGTGCTGCCAAACCCGTTGAATAAATCGATCCGATCACTATCAGTGATGCCAGTAAAGTCTTCTTCATATTTTTATAACTCATCGTCATTCCTGATCTACTTTGCTTTTGTTGTGCGATTCATTGGTTGTTTGTTGATTTTGTAAAACTGCTTACTGCCCTTCGCTCGCTCGGCGCTCTTCTACACGCGCGCCACGCAAAATGTTGACCATGCCATAGTTACCTTCATGACAGGCATACTCGTAAATCTGACCGGCCACTTTTGTCATTGGCACAATAGCCGTAAATTTATCAGTGTAGGTGTTCGGTGCTTCCACGGTGAATTCGTAATCAACCCGATCATAGGCCTGGCGCGTGAAGCGTTCAGTCAGAACCATATCACCTGTGGTACCTATACTGCCAAATGGCTGACGCAGGTCGTTAAAATTTCGCGTCTCGACAACCAGAGTGTCACCATCCCAGTAGCCCCGTGAATCACCGGACCAAAGGCGAATATCTTCATGTAATCGTGGCTTGTCACCAAGCGGCACGATACGCGCATCATGGATCATCTCTGTCATGATCACCACCGCGTCACGACTTTGGACAAGCTGCATATTGTTGTTATACAAACTGGGACGAAAAGGTGGTCCGGAATTGAATCCAACGATGCATCTCTCTGACAAGCCGCGATCTTCTGGTCCATTCTTGCCAATGCCACCGACGACGTAGCGCACCGGGCGCTCGCCGGGCACGTCGGGGCCAAGACCACCAAATTGTACTGGCGCACCTTCTACGCGCGCCGGATAACGCCCGTTTTCCGGATAAACAATATGTGAAGTCCGAACAGTATCGCCGATGCCAGCACTCTCAACCCAAAAATCATTATAGCCACCAGGATCGTCAGTCACCGGCGGTGCATCCGGATCAACCACTCGAGCTGCCGCTGCCTGTTCCGCAGCCAGCCGATCAGCTTCCTGTTCGGCACGCATGGCTTCTATCTCAGCGCTGGTCAGGAATTCCTGAGTACCAAAGCGTTCTGGCCTTTGCATTGGTATGTCGGAGCTGAAATTCCAAACACCCTGAAGATCAGGCTGCCCCCATTGCGTGCGCGGTACTGTGTATTCCGAGATCTGCTGTGCTTGTCCCGATTGGACCAAACCCAGCACCAAACCCAGAGATAGTGCCGCCAGTGTTAGCTGTTTTTTCATGGCAATCATGCCCTTGTAACATCTTGAATTGGGAAGACGATAAAGTAGAAGTTTGTGCCTGAATAAGCAATAACAACCCGCCGATAGACGCGTAAGTCGAGCCTTTCTGTGGCCTCGCCGAACCCCTGACCCAAGCTCCTGATTATTTCCGTGTAAAGCGGGTGAGCAGACTCGATGTATCCCAACGGCCACCACCCTGCTCCTGAACTTCGGCATAGAAATTGTCTACCAATCGTGTGAGTGGCAAGTCTGCTCCCAAATTCTCCGCTTCAGCCATGGCAATACCCAGGTCTTTGCGCATCCAGTCGACCGCAAAGCCGAAATCATACTGGTCCGCCAACATCGTCTTGTAGCGATTCTCCATCTGCCAGGAACCAGCTGCGCCCTTGGAGATGGTTTCGATCAAGGCTTCGCCATCCAATCCCGCCTTCATCGCCAAATTCAGGCCTTCAGACAGACCCTGCACAATCCCTGCTATGCACACCTGATTGACCATCTTCGCCAATTGGCCATTGCCAGCCGGCCCTAACAACTTGTGAAACCGGGAATAGGCATCCAGAAGCGGCGCTACACGCTGATAGGTCTTATCCTCGCCACCCAGCATAACTGTTAGTGCACCATTTTCCGCGCCCGCCTGACCACCTGATACAGGTGCATCGAGAAAGCTGACCCCTTGTTCTTTAGCTACGGCAAACAGTTCTCGAGCCAAGCTGGCCGAGGCAGTCGTATGATCGACCAGCACTGCGCCTGCTGCCATGGATTTCAGCACGCCCTGCTCTCCCGACGTGACCTGGCGAACATCGTCATCATTACCCACGCAGAGCAAGACTGCATCACAGCCTTGCGCCGCTGCTGCCGGAGTCGATTCGGCTTTGCCACCGTACTCCTGACACCACTGCTCTGCTTTGCTGGCAGTGCGATTGTAAACAGTGATGTCCAATCCGGCACGCGCCAGATGCCCGGCCATTGGGTAGCCCATGACGCCCAAGCCTATAAATGCAACTTTCATGATTACTCTTCCTCGCTGTTGTTATGCGCATTTACCGTCTGCTATCGCAGCCGACTGGCAGTGGCCGCCGCACATGCCTTTAATGGTCAGCATTATTTCATTATTCGCCCGCCTCCGCTCAGACAATGCCTCGATTTCCCCCGCCATGCCACGATTGGCACCATTTTAGTGCGCTTAACTTCTGGCACAATCGCGTGCTGGTAGCCGTAAGAAGCCTAACGACAATATGTTGTCGGTAATCTCGACAGTGAGGTGCCATACAACGCCCAATTGCCGCGCTTCCATGGATTCGCGCCCTGCCCAGCACAACGCCAGAGCAACTGCTGGCACAGCTTTTGCTATTTTCTGGTCAAGAACAGTCAGAAGCTGTTTTTGGACGCTCTCCGCAAAAACGCCTGATGCGCACCCATCTCAGTGAGCCAGTGCTAGTGCCTACTTTTTAACACTAGCTACTCAGTCACTGAATAGCACCAGAGCCATAACAACAACCTGGCGAAGCCGACTTTTAACCATCGTTAACCTGCGAGGTGTTGTGACGTATGAAACTCTTGATTATGAAACACTTGATAACGAAAACCCGTATTCTGTGTGCCCTGCTTGTTGTTTTTACTGGCGCCGTACACGCCAATCCAGCAACGAACAAAGACTATGCCGCTTTGGGAACTAGCATCGAGCGACAGCGCCAGCTATTGCAGGAGCTTGAAGCCGCCCATGGTCGCTATGACAATCTACTGGTAGAGCCTCTGCAACGGTTAACAATGCAGCAGCTGGAAGTGAATCGTCTGGGCGATGCGGCAAGTAGTATTGATCGCGCCATTCAGATTACGCGTGTGGCCCACGGCTTATACACACCCCAGCAGTACGATCTGCTGGAACTGAGTATCGACGTTGAGATGCAACGCGAGAATTGGGATAACCTGGACGAGCAGATTGATCACTACACTTGGCTGCTTGGCGAAGAATTTTCAGGTTCACATGTCGAGCGTATCGAACGCGTCATGTGGATCGCCAATACTCACGCTCGCGCCGCTTTTCTGGTGGATCCGGCACGTCGTTCACGCCACTTGATTGACGCTACACGCTTGAATGAGTTTGCCGTCAGCTATGCGCACGCGACACGAAACAACGCCAGCCCGCTCTACGTCCAGTCGCTCTATGATTTAACCCAGAAATATTATCTGGAGACTCGCGCCATCCTGGGTGGTGGCAAGACCAGCTACGAATTACGACTGCTGGTTCCCGAGGGCACAACAGTTGATCGTCGCGGGATAGCTATTGCAAAACGCTATGAAGCTGGATTGACCATGCTCAAAATATTGCGCAATGCTGTCAGCGATGAAGCGCGCTTTGGTAGTGAAGCCCGTGCCCTCGTCCAACTTTATATGGCCGATTGGATGGCGCTTTATGACGAAACACACAATCTGGAAGGCCAGTACCAGAAAGCGATCGCGGCATTTACCAAGGCTGGAGTTTCGACCAATCGAGTTGCCAAATTATTAGCCAGCCCCGTTGCCATACCGCGCCCGGAATTGGAGCTGACCATACACGATGCCATGGGCGGCGCAGTTGACAGCAATAACCTGGTTGCTGAACAGCGTCAGGCCACCGATGCCATCGTGCATCGCGTGCGTCTGGTAGAACCGTCTTCTGACATACCCGGCTATGCCCAGGAAGTGGCTTATCTGGACAGCACCACCTCGAAAATGGACGACTGGGCGAGCATGACGGTCACTATGACACTGGATCCATTGGATCGTGTTGGCGTCTGGAACGGTTCGTACCGTACCAAGAGCCGCATTACCGGCACCAACATCGAAACTCATCCATCAGTGACCCTTGGTAACAAGGCTGAAAAGCGCATCATCAATCGCATCAAGACATTGAGTTTCCGGCCTGCTTTCGTTGCCGGCAAACCGGTTGCCAGTGAATTGGCTGTGGAATTTTTCTATACTGGCGAAGCTCAGGACCACACAGGGTCTTTGTGGTCGGTAGCAGGAACGAACTCAAACTGGGTGACTAGCTATCCGGGGCAAGATCCCAACGCCACTCCTGCTGCAGCTGGAGAATAATCTCGGACATAGAGTCAAAACGATCTCTGGGGTTTTTTTCCAGACAGCGCATGGTTAGTTCCTCGAGCACTCTGGGGACACGCTGTGTGGTAACACTGCTGGGTGCTGGTGGCTGATCATTCTTCACGCTATCAAGCACCTGATGCAGCTTCTCGCCTTTAGCCGGGGTTTGGCCGCAGAGAATTTCATACATCACAGCACCCAGACTGAAAATGTCCGTGCGATGATCAATGCTGGGATCGAGATTAATTTGCTCCGGCGACATATAGTGGGCCGTGCCCTGCGCCTTCCCGGCTCCAGTCATACTCAAATCCTTGATCGCTGAGTCTGCCGCAGCGACTTCGAGCGCTGCAGTGCCGTCCGGATTCCAGACTTTCGCCAGCCCCCAGTCCAGCAACAAGACTTCTCCATATGGCCCGGCAAGAATATTCTCCGGCTTGATATCCCGGTGCGCCACACCATGGGTATGGGCGTACTCCAGCGCGAAGGCAACTTGTAAAACGACCTCCATCAACTGCGTCAGGTCGTAGCGTTCACGATAGTCGAGAATCTCACGCAATGTATAACCATGCACAAGCTTCATTGTGAAATAAGGATAGCCCTTGCCATCACGACTTAGCTCATAAGTAGGCACAGTATTGGGGTGCTGCAACATTGAAGTTACCCGCGCTTCGCGAATAAGGCGTTTTTGCTCCACTTCATTGTCAGCAAATTCGGGCTTTAATGTCTTGTAGCAAATAAACCGTGACAGGTGCAGATCTTTACAAGATTTGATCAGTGACTTACCGCCCTTGGCAATCGTGCTGAAGAACGCATAACGCATTCGTGGATCGATTTTTTTCGGCAACGGCTTGTCGGTTTCTTCCAAAAATACCGAACTGTAACTTTTGGGTGGTTCCGGGAAATTCAGCATAATTCTGACACTCTAACAATCGACTCGGCGACAGTCTTTAATTCATATCCTTTAAGTAATGTTGCCTAGTAACTCACAATGCGCATTGGGTTACAACATCCCGGGAGGATGAATTGCCAACTCTATCACTTGCGGATCGGAAGCCGGCACCAGCAGTTACTTTCAAGACTTCTTGCAGAATGCATTGCTGGACAGGGTGATTATACTTTACCTTCCCGGATCGAGATTGTTTTATCACCGGCAAATAATTCTGTATTGAAATCTATCGACATTACCGTGAGCACACAATGACTGACAACGTACACGCGCAAAAAGGCGATTACCGATTCCCGGTTCGCTACGCAGAAACTGATGCCATGGGAGTGGTTCATCACGCCAGCTATCTGGTGTATTTTGAGGCAGGCCGCAGCCATTTGATGCGCCAGCTAGGTAGTGACTACGCCCAATTGGAAGCACAAGGATTTCAACTGCCGGTGACCGAAGTGAGTGTCCGATATGTCAATAGCTTGCGATACGGCCAAGATGTGCGCTTGATTACCAACATTGCCGAAAACCGTAGTCGGCAGATGCAGTTCACCTACGAAGTCTTTGCAGATGATGCCCAAGAATGTCTCGTAACAGGGTTCACCCGCCACGTCTGGACAAACAAGTCCGGGAAAGTGATACGTGGCCCTGAACATTGGGTCAAATTGTTTTCCTGATTCGCCTACCCCAGCCAATAGCCCCAGTTAGCAATTTAGCCAATTCCCAGAGCATGCTAAAAAGCCAGGTTTCGCCACTTTCAGGTGAATCCTGACAGCTACCGATACACTGTCACCACCTATAGATAGATTGTTATATTCCCCTCACGTGGCACATACCCGCTGCCGACAATAAAGAAACTGATAGCGTTTGACGATCAACAACAGCCGAGCGCCTATATTGCTGTAGATCCAGATGTACTCGTTGTCGTTAAACTAATTGAGTTCAATACACCAGGCCGGACATGAATAGCCTCCTCAATCAGGTCAAGCTGACTTGCGTACGATCTCTGACCCGCCACTTGATCGCGGCGCTGGATGAGGCTCGCATTCATATTGATGCTGTTGGTAATCGCATGCAGGATGCAACCATGCCGCGTCTTAATGATGACGCCCCCGCAATCGCCAACCGGTTTTCCACTCGCCTGAGTCATTATTTCGATAATCTCGATACAAATCAGACCAACCAGCTCGAATTGTCCGATGCACAAGAACTGGATCGGTCAGAACATGACTACCTCGAAGCGGCCCTCGCCATGGATAGTATGATTGAGTATCTCCGAGGACGCCCTTCACGTGCCAATACGCAATTTATCAACAATCTGCGCCAACTGCTTCCTGCTATCGAAATCGACTTTACTAACAACCCGCTAGACCCGGACCAGATTGGTGACAGTTTCAACGAAGCCATTCGGCCATTGGGCTACAAGTCTCAGTACCTGTTAATTATGTATCGTGAATTCAACAAAGGCGTGTTTGGCAGCTTTGACGAAGTGCTCAAGGAGGCCAACAGGTTGTTTTCAGAGGCAGGGTCTGACACAGAACAAGTAACTGAGATAGCGAATAACGCAAACTTGACCCAACCAGTTAACGCGAGCGCCGCAGCAGAACAGGCAATAGGGCGAAGCGTATCGGCTGAAGATCAAAATGTACAAGCAATTGCAGCATTGCTAACGCAAGTGGACCCGGACATAACAGAACACCCGGCAACCATCAGGCAGATGCAAACCCTTATCCGAACCCACCGGATACCGTCACATCAATGGAGCCAGAATTCGTATCAACAGTTACAGAATGCGCTCAGGGCTGTTCCGCTACCCGCGGGCCCGGGCGCAAACCAACATGACAGGCAACAGCAGATCGCTGATTTCAACACGCAACTGAGCGAACAATTACAGAACCAGGAACTTATACTTCCCTGCCATGTCAGTTCACTGATAGCCGCGACACTGTTGCTCTATCACACACTGGCTGGAGATGAGTTGTTGCTCCCGCAATCAGGCAATCTAATACTCAGCAGCTTGCCGGCTGTGTTGCAGACCCTGCTCGACGAGCAGCACAACGGCGGCGCGGCAACTGGTCAATTCTTCGACCATGAGCTGCATCCGCTTCGCCAATTGCTTGATCTGACAGACGCCATTACCAGCAGTTGTATGAAAACCGAATTGTCGGCTGATGCAGAGTTATACGAAACTCTGCACACTATCATGGCGAGTGCAACCGCCTCTACAACAATCAGGCCGCAGGATATTGCGTTAGCTATCGACCGATTGGTAGAACTTGAAGCCAGGCAGACCGGGCGAAACAGAAGGCTCGCACGGGCGATTTCCACAGCTATCCCTGGTTCCGCCGCTAGTGATCAGGCACAACAGTTTGTCGCCGAGGTCATCGAAGAGCGAGTCATGAAGCGCGTGTTGGACCCTGCCATTCGCGATGTGTTGGACAGCTATCTACGTAATGTTTTGTTGGCAATTGTGAGCAGCGAAGGAATACGCGGCAAATCCTGGCACCCGGTACTCAAAACAATCGATGTGCTGCTATGGACTGTTCAGAGCAGCAAGTTTCCCGGCGATGAGAAATGTTTTGCGCGCATCAATGCGCGCCTGCTCGATAATCTGAACAAGGCATTGGAAATAGGCGGCGCCTCTCACTCGAAGATTGTGCGTTTTCTCAGGCAACTCAAACAAATTCAGCAATACAGTTTCCATGCCGCAGAACTGGAATTGCAGCACTCGATACCATTTCATTTGCAACTACTAAACTCGCGCCGCGACCCCACGTCGCTGACTGGCTTGGACGCCGCTATGCAGCGACTGGCAGACACACCGAACGGCAGTTGGTTTGAATACCACAGCTTCAATCAAGGCCCACTGCGCTGCAAACTCGCGACCCGTATTGAGAGTATAGGCAAGTTCCTGTTTGTGGATGGCACTAACAGGAAACTCATTGAATTCACGCGGCCGCGATTGGCTGCAGATCTGCAATCCGGAGTGATGCGAGTGTTGGCAACAGACTCACTGACCGGCAGAACCCTCAGTCATCTGCAGCAACAGTTGGCTTCCCGCTAACTTTTTAAGCTCTTGCATCCCAAGCTCCTCACCTTAAGCTACTGTGCACTGGGCAATTGTTCGAGAATGCGGGCAAAATTGTCATTGGCCGGATAGCGCCCTTGAGTCCAGCCCAGCCTGACCAGAACAGCGTCGTATTCTGGCACCACTGCCACGTATTGCTGACGATTGCCATTGGCATAGAACATAGTGGCTGGCAGGTCCGGCATGCGCAAAGCACCATTGCCAGCATTGAGCCACCACTGATAGCCATACGCTTTGTTATTCGCTGAGGAATTGGGGCTTGTCGCCCGGCGCACCCATTCACGGGTTACCAGGCGTTGATCGTTAAGCGTACCGCCATTCAACATTAATTGCCCCATCCGCGCCCAATCACGAGCCGAAGCGTAAAAGTAGGAACTCCCGACAAACATACCGCTGGCGTCTACTTCGAAAGTGGCGTTCTGCATACCCATAGGTTGATAGATATGAGTCATGAAATTGTCATAGGCTTGTTGCGGCGAATCAAGCGTCTGCACATAAAGCTGCGATAGTATATTTGCGGTACCAGAGCTGTAACTGAACTGACTACCCGGCTCGTTAAGTAGTGGACGTTCCAAAGCGTATTGCGCCATGGAAGGCGAAGTGAATAACATCGCGGTAGCATCATCACCCGGATTGTATTGTTCAGAAAAATCCAGGCCGTCAGTCATTGTGAGCAAATCACTGATTCTAATATCAGCGCGAGCGTCGTTTTGCCATTGCTTAAATCCTGATTCAGCATCTAATGCCAGCAGACCTCGCATCTCCAGATTGCCCAGCATAATCGACATCAGACTTTTAGCCATCGACCAGCCTAACAATGGCGTTGTGGAGTCGGACTGCTGCGCGTAGGATTCGGCAACGATGTCGCCGCGATGGACCAATAACAAGGCGCGTGTATTAAGCCCTGCCGCATTGTCCTGCGCAACGATTTCATCAAGCAATGATTGCAATCTCGAATCGATGGATTGTACAGAAGAACCAGCAGGCCAGGATTGAGTGGAGTGCTCACTTGTTTGAGTGGTGATCGTCTGGCGCTGATTAAAACCGGAGTAGTCCACGGCGCAGCCCAAGCCTGGAATATAGGTCGCCGTTGTTTCACTCAAGCCGAACAGAGACGCAGTCACTGCCTGACTTTCTGGTTCATAGCTAACGCTTAACTGCGCCAGTATCGGAGAGTATTGCACCAGATCATCAAATGCCTGGGCGCGGGAATGTCCCATAACGTACTCAGCACTGCACAGTAATTTAGCTCCGATGCCGGCACCAACCGAGGGACCATAGATAATAAAAGCCGGCGTCAGACCCACCATGTATGCGGCGGCCAGTAATACGACAATCAAGCCAATTGGCACTGCCAATAAATAGCGCTTCATCAGTCACTCCCTACTTGTAGTTATATTCTGACTTGCTCTTCTTGTTTGTCCTTTTACCTGCTGCACCGTTAAATACCAACACATCATTCCGAGCCCCTCTGCCATAGGGAAGCAATGACTTAGTTGTCTCCGGTTGATTTTGGATGCAACGGTCCGCCGAGTAAAAACAACCCTAACCCAAACAGTCCTGCCGCGGCAGCGAATAAATAGGGCAGTGTGTAATCTCCACCGCTGGCGGCATAGGTAAAACCCAGTAGCGCCGGACCGGCAGCTGTCCCCCAAGAAGACATCAGATTGCTGATTGAGAACAAGCGAGCATAATCCTTGACGCCAAAGGCCTCGGCAATCAGTAGCGGCTGCAGCATTAACAAATTGCCGACACTGGCACCAAATACGAACAGGCCAATACTCAGACTCATCATGCCTGAGCCGATGGCCAGCTGCACTAGTGCAACGACCTGAAAAACCATCATGCAAATTGCAAAGGCGCGTATTGAAATCTGCCCGACCAGCCAGCCGCCAGCCAGACGCCCGACGATACTCGCTACCGGCAAGATCGCCACGGCAATGACTGTTTGCGCCTCAGTCAGTGTTTCGCGTACCAGGCCGTATTGATGTGCAATGCCCCCAACCTGCGCCAACATTACAAACACATAGGCAAGACAGATCGCCCAAAAGAGTTTGCCGCGTCGTGCTTCTGTCAGGTTAATACCCTGACTCGCATCGTTCGACTGATCTATACCAGATATCGCATTTTGTGCCGGAGAGTGACTCTCTGCCCCGGATTCAGCAATAACCGCATCACCATCTACCCGCAATCCCATGGATTCCGGCGACGGCCTGAGCCAGATCCAGGCGACGGGCAATATACCCACGAGATACAACAGCCCCAGTACTGGCGCCGCACCGTTAAAGCCCAGTGAACTGACAAGCACGGCACTTAACGGCGTAAGCAACACGCCTCCCAACGACAATCCCGTCGAGGCGATAGACAGAGCGATCGCGCGACGGCGATGAAACCAGCGCGTCACCAGAGTGGTCGCCGGTAGTAACGCTGAGGCGGCGAATCCCACGCCAAAAAGCGCGTACACGAGAAGTAATTGCCAAAGCTGACTGACAAACGGCAACGAGCTGACCGCGATGCAACTGAGTATGGCCCCACAGCTGATGCTGTAACGCGGATCATGAAGCTGCACCCATTTCCCGACGCCAAGCCCGGCTACGCCGCCGCTCAGAAAGAATACCGAGACCGCCAGCGAAGCCGTGCTCACTGAAAACGCTGGCTGTTCGGCTAGCGCATTGAGATAAATAGCATGGTTGTAGAAGCTCAATCCGCTGGCAAATGTGAGCTGCACCAGAATCGCCATGACTATCTTCCAGCCATAGAAAATCGGCGGTTTCTGTTTTGACGTCATATCAGATAGCTAACTGCATGAATGTCCGCGACAGGCCTGACGGACGGGACAACCTGGAATACCGCTAACCCGGCGAGAAAACCGGGTAGCAATGGGAGGCGCAAGCATAACAAACATTCCGGCAATGGACCTTGTCTGACACAGGTTGCACCAACATTCAGCCAGCCTGCCACCCCACCCCCCGAACAATACCCCTGACGAGAGTTAATCCAACACCTTCCTCACTATCGCTAAAACTGTAACATTTTGTAAAAAAACAACGACATAAAGGCACTGTTTAGGCCTTGCAGTAACTGGACGGCAGGGAGATTGCCGTTTATCCTAGCCACCCTGCGAAATTACATTCAACTGAATAAAAACATAATCTATCGCAGACGCCCATGCGGCGATCGAACAGATGGGATACTGGATTTCATCGAAATTGTATTTGGAGAGCTTCTCAATGCGGATAATTACTAAAACACTCGCGGCCTCATTATTGGGCCTACTGGCAACAGTTGCCCTGAGCGTGCAAGCCCAGAGCACCTTGACGCAACCACGCTTTCTGTCACTGGCACCACCGGAAGGCTTGCCCATTATTCCGGTTTTTGAAGGCTGGACAGCAAACGAAGATGGCACTACTTCCTACTCATTCGGCATCATCAATCGTAATGATGTTGCGGTAGACATTCCCGTCGGTGAGAACAATTACATTGAGCCTGCGCGCTATGACGGTGTGCAGCCTGGCCATTTCCCAGCCGGACGCAGCACTGGTGTCTTCACTGTCACTGTGCCCAACAGCGAACGGGGCACCGACGTCTGGTGGAACATCAAGACCGGCAATGCCGACGTCTTGAAAGTACCAGGTCGCCATGGCATCGGCGCTTACGAGCTGGACTTCATCCGCCCCCGTCCACAGGGCGCTCTGCAACCACTGGTTGGTATTGGTGAAGATGGCTCGCAACTAGCCGGACTGTACGCCCAGATTGCCGATTACCCCGGTGGCACTGTCGAGGTTGGCGAGCAAGTAGAACTGGTGGTAAATGCCACTGATCCAGCTGTCCGTGACACAAGCGACCCTCGATTCGGTGAGCCACTGGACATGAATGTTGCTTTCAACAAGTGGCAGGGGCCAGGCAACGTGACTTTCACCCGTCACGAGAGCACTGAAGTACCGGAAAATCCTTATCCGGAAGACAGCCCACGTCACGGTTTCTGGGAAGAGCCAATGGCTAACGAGCTGACTATCGGCGGTCCTTCTGGCGAAGCCCGCGTTTATGCGACCTTCGACACACCGGGCGACTACGTCATCAGCACCAAGGTTGACATACACACCGCTCCGGATAGCTCAGACGGTGACCAGTGCTGCTGGACGAATGTCTACCAACGCGTCACAGTCGAATAGACCACGTTTGTTACGGGAAAAACGGCTGGCCCTCACGGGTTCAGCCGTTTTTTTTCACTGGTGCTGTGGCCTGCAGCCCTGTACAGTGAAAAACAGGCTGAAATAGCCGTAATAACTAGCCCACAATTTGTTTCAAATTGTTGCAACTAGGCATCGAAAATCACCGTAATAGATAGACAGGACACCAGTAAAACCCTAGTATTTTATGCAACTTATGCCCACATAAATTCCTACTTGAGGAGAATCAAATGAAAGCAGTGCGTAAGTCTGGAGCCTTGCTTGGTAGCGCAATCGCGTTAACCATGAGCGCAGGAGCTCAAGCACAACAAGAAGAAATTACTTATAACAGCCACGTTGCTGACATCATCAATGAGAATTGTGTGGTCTGTCACCGCGAAGGTGGCGTCGGTCCCATGCAGTTCGAAAACTATGATCAGGTTCGTCCGTGGGCACCGCTAATTTCCATGAAAGTCGCTAATCGCGAAATGCCTCCATACGCCTATGACCAGCACATCGGTATTCAGGATCTGGAAGGCGACTGGCGTTTGTCGCAAGACGAAATCGACACAGTTGTAGCCTGGGTTAATCAGGGCTCGCCAATGGGCGACGCTGACATCGTGGTCGAGCAGCCATCCTTCCCGGCTCCCGATGACTGGACATTCGCGTCCATGTTCGGCCAGCCAGACAAAATCGTTGCTTCTTCTCCTTACGACATTCCCGCTAACGGCAATGACCTGTGGAGCAAGGAATTCGTTGACCCGCAAATGACTTCAGACCGCTGCATCAAGGCAGTTCAGGTCAAGCCACGTGGCGATGCTCGCGCGGTTGTTCACCACGCTAACTCTGACGTATACCTGCCAGACGCCAATGGCGAATTGCAGCAGTCAGGTCAGCTGACTGAATACGCCATGGGTAAATGGGGCGAAGTGATGCCGGAAGGCGTATGTCGCACATTGCCAGCTGGCGCCATGGTTCGTTGGGACATTCACATGTTCCCAGGCGGCGTAGGCGCAACTGCTGAAGGCGGCATGATCAAAGACAACGTTGTTGAGATCGGTCTGTGGTTCCACGACGAAGATTTCGCTGAGCAAGCTGGTATTTACGAGCAGGATCTGCGTCTTTATGGCCTTCGCGAAGGTTATGAGAACGGCAACCTGATCGTACCTCCTCATGGTTACGCCATGACTCAGGGCTTCCACAGCTTTGATCACCCAGTACGTATCGACAGCTTCCAGCCACACGGTCACCTGCGCATGAATGCAGCGTCACTGGAAGTCTTCGATCCCAAGACTGGCCGCACTACACCAGTGAGCCAGATCTCCAACTGGAGTGCTACTTGGCACCACAGCCACATCTACGACGCCGATGCCGCGCCTCTGCTGGCACCAGGACAAGTTCTGGTTATCAAGCAGTGGTACGACAACACAGCGTCTAACCCGAACAACCCTGATCCCGATCAGTGGGTGTACGGTGGCAGCCGCACAGGTGACGAGATGTCTCACGCCTGGATTGCTGTGACTCACCTTGACCAGGAAGGCTACGAGAAGATCGTTGCCGAGCGCGAAGAAAAAGCGCAACGCTCTCTGGCTGGTAACGACTAAGACGTCGCTGTCAGACTAGTAAGCAAGAATAAGAAGGCCGGTTGGGCAACCAACCGGCCTTTTTTATGCGCATTCGAAACTGCTGTATCCCTTATCTCCTACCCTTCAGAAAACCACATTTATGGCGGCATCTATATCCACGTAATCTGTGTGGGTAAGACTTGAAAAATCCAGAATTAGTCTTAGAATTTAACTGTGACAGTTAAATTTTAGTGCCCGTCACAACAATTCAGGGAGAAGACTATGAGTAAAGTAAGTCACACAATTCCTGTCTTATCCGGAGCGCTGCTTGCACTGGCAGTTAACAGTGCCAACGCTCAGGAAGAGGAAATCACGTACAACAGCCATGTGGCTGATATCATCAATGAGAATTGTGTGGTCTGTCACCGCGAAGGCGGCATTGGCCCCATGCAATTCGAATCCTATGATCAGGTTCGCCCATGGGCCCCGCTGATTCAGCTAAAAGTGGCTAATCGCGAAATGCCCCCGTATGCCTATGACCAGCATATCGGTATTCAGGATCTGGAAGGCGACTGGCGTCTGGCACAGGACGAAATCGACACGATTGTCGCCTGGGTAAATCAGGGCTCACCATTGGGTGATGCTGATATCGTGCCTGAGCAGCCCCAATTTCCAGATCCGAATGACTGGACGTTCGCCTCCATGTTCGGTGCGCCTGACAAGATTATTCCTTCTTCACCCTATGACATTCCGGCCAACGGTAATGACTTGTGGAGCAAGGAATTCGTTGACCCACAAATGACCCAGGACCGCTGTATCAAGGCAGTTCAGGTTAAACCACGTGGCGATGCTCGCGCGGTTGTTCACCACGCCAACTCTGACGTATACCTGCCAGACGCCAATGGCGAATTGCAGCAGTCAGGTCAACTGACTGAATACGCCATGGGGAAATGGGGCGAAGTGATGCCGGAAGGCGTATGCCGCACATTGCCAGCTGGCGCCATGGTTCGTTGGGACATTCACATGTTCCCAGGCGGCGTAGGCGCAACTGCTGAAGGCGGCATGATCAAGGACAACGTTGTTGAGATCGGACTGTGGTTCCACGACGAAGGTTTCGCTGAGCAAGAAGGTATTTACGAGCAAGACTTGCGTCTCTATACCCTGCGTGAAGGTTATGAGAATGGTGAGTTGATCGTACCTCCTCATGGTTACGCCATGACTCAGGGCTTTCACAGCTTCGACCATCCGGTGCGTATCGACAGCTTCCAGCCCCACGGCCACTTGCGTATGAATGCCGCGTCGTTGGAGATTTTCGACCCGAAGACCGGCCGCACAACGCCTGTGAGCCAGATCTCCAACTGGAGCGCCACATGGCACCACAGCCACATCTACGATGAAGATGTCGCTCCATTATTGGCACCGGGTCAGGTTCTGGTAATCAAGCAGTGGTATGACAACACGGCTGACAACCCGAACAACCCTGATCCCGATCAGTGGGTATACGGTGGTAGCCGAACCGGTGACGAAATGTCCCACGCGTGGATCGCGGTGACTCACCTCGACCAGGAAGGCTATGAAAAGCTGCTGGCCGAGCGTGAAGAACGCGAGCAACGCACACTGGCTGGTAGCGACTAGTACTCGTCAACTCAGCCTGAATCCCAGGTGCAGCCGGTTAGTCCTGATTCAGGACTAGCCGGCTTTTTACTTATACCCTCTGATTTGGGCCCTCTTAATTGTGCCCTCTCAATTGTGCCCCTCTCAATTGTGCCCTCTCAATTGTGCCCTCTCCCCCGTGAAGTGAATTCCGCAAAGTTGTACCGCTGTCATCGATGCAATCGCAACAGGCAATAATTCCGGTCAGAACCCCCGACTCATCGCTTTCCTAACACCATTAGCATGAAAATCATTGACCCCCACAATTAGCAAGTACTTACTTACTCAAGAACAGTGATAATAACTGGGGGCAGCTAAAAACCCGTCAATCTCACTCTTTTATGCGGCAATGCACTTTAGATGGGCGCTTTTCAGGAGTACACTTTTAAGCTGCTACACCAAATTTTCCGTTTGTCGATCCAAATACATAATGAATAAAGGAGAGCAAAATGAAACTAGCAAAACTCGGCCTGGCCGGTATTGCGTTGGTCGGCGCCCAACAAGGGCTGGCACAAGAAGCCGACGAACTGGCCTATCACGGTGAAATAGGCCGGATTCTCAATGAGAATTGCGTGGTCTGCCATCAGGAAGGTGGAATCGGGCCCATGGCATTCCAATCCTACGAACAGGTACGTCCCTGGGCGCCTTTGATTCAGATGAAGGTCCGCAACAAGGAAATGCCTCCCTACGCCTATGACGAACATATCGGGGTTCAGGATCTGGTTGGTGACTGGCGCCTGAGCCAGGATGAGATCGACAAGATTGTCGCCTGGGTTGATAGCGGTTCGCCAATGGGTGACCTGGAAAACGCTGTGGCTGCGCCCGAGCTACGCGACCCTAGCGAGTGGAATTTTGCCGCTGAGTTGGGCCAGCCTGACTTGATCGTACCTTCCTCCTCATACGATATTCCAGCCAGTGGTAATGACCTGTGGAGCAACGAATTTGTTGATCCACAAATGACCGCCTCACGATGCATCAAGGCAGTTCAGGTTAAACCACGCGGCGACGCAGCGGCTGTTGTCCACCATGCCAATTCCAGCGTGTGGATGGAGAACGAAGCGACCGGCGAGTTGGAACGCTATGGCATGCTGACTGAATACGCGATGGGTAAATGGGGCGAAATGGTCCCTGATGGTGTTTGCCGCACGCTGCCCGCCGGCGCCCAGGTCCAGTGGAGCATTCACATGTTCCCAGGGGGTGTTGGCGCCACTGCTCCAGGCACCATGATCGAAGACAACGTGGTTGAAATTGGCCTGTGGTTCCACGACGAGGAATACACTGAAGCCAACGACGTCTATGAGCAGGATCTGGCTTTGTATCGCATTAGCCAACAGGGCGACCTTATTATTCCGCCCAATGGCTATCAAATGACGCAGGGTTTCCACACTTTTGATCACCCTGTGCGTATTGACAGCTTTCAACCCCACGGTCACTTGCGCATGAATGCAGCGTCTCTGGAAATCTTCTACCCGGAAACTGGTCGCACAGTCCCGGTGAGCCAGATCTCCAATTGGAGCGCTACCTGGCACCACAGCCACATTTATGAGCCTGACGAAGCACCACTGGTACCAGCCGGTGCAGTACTGGTAATGAAGCAGTGGTACGACAACACGTCTGCTAACCCTAACAATCCTGATCCGGATCAGTGGGTAGTCGGCGGCAGCCGAACTGGCGATGAGATGACCCACGCCTGGCTAGCCATTACTCACCTTGATGAGGAAGGCTATGAAGAGTTGGTCGCCGAGCGTGAAGCTCGCGCACAACGCTCTCTGGCTGGTAGCGACTAGACTTTCAGTCGTTACACACGTAGCAAAACAAAAGCCCGGCCGAGTAATCAGCCGGGCTTTTTTGTGGTAACTGCAAAGTCTTATGCATCGCTACAAGCGAACCCTGTTCAGGCGCTACTACAATCGGCTGCACGAAACGCGAGATGGATTAGCCTGTGTGTCGGCCCTGTGAAAATGATTGCCTGATCCAAGCAGATTTGCGGTAAACTGATTTCATTACAATGCCCGCAGGAGAGCATGATGGATCCGAACCAGTTGATTGTCCCCGGCATACTACTTGTTCTAATAATTGGCGTGCTCAAGTCGGGCATCAAGTTTGTTCCGCAGAATCGCGCCTATCTGGTAGAGCGGTTTGGCAAGTTTCATTCTACGAAAGAAGCCGGCCTCAACTTCATCATCCCCTTTATCGACCGTGTCGCTGCCGATAGATCACTGAAAGAGCAAGCAGTCGACATTCCCAGTCAGGGCGGCATTACCAAAGACAATATCTCCCTCACTGTCGACGGCGTCCTTTACTTCCGTGTACTTGACCCATACAAAGCGACCTATGGGGTTGATGACTATATCTTCGCCGTTACGCAACTGGCGCAAACGACCATGCGTTCCGAGTTGGGCAAGATGGAGTTGGACAAGACTTTTGAAGAGCGTGATCAACTCAATGCCAACATCGTCAACTCCATCAATCAGGCTTCGCAACCCTGGGGTATTCAGGTCATGCGTTACGAGATCAAAGATATCGTTCCGCCCGCCTCGATTATGGACGCAATGGAAGCCCAGATGAAAGCCGAGCGTGTAAAACGCGCACAGATCCTCGAGTCCGAAGGTGATCGACAAGCAGCAATCAATGTGGCTGAAGGGCAAAAGCAAGCCGTCGTACTGGCCGCCGAGGCAGATAAATCCGAGGCCGTGCTACGCGCCGAAGGTGAAGCCAAGGCCATCATCGCCGTAGCCGAGGCACAGGCCGAAGCACTGCGTACTGTGGGTGAAGCTGCTAACACTGAGCATGGGCAGAAAGCTATTCAACTGGATCTGGCTACCAAGGCGATTGAAGCCAAACAGGCCATCGCGCGCGAGTCATCGATCGTACTGCTTCCGGATAACGGCACAGATGCAGCCAGCCTTGTGGCCCAAGGCATGGCGATCATCAATAAAATGAACAAAAACATCGAAACCCCGGCAGGCAGTTCAGCCGCCGATTAGTCATTTTGGAATGGGTAATTAGTAATATGGCGACGCTATTGATATTTCTTGGCCTTGGGCTACTGGCAATAGAAGTTGCCGTCCTTGGCTTCTCCGTCATGATCCTTTTCTTTATCGGCCTGGGTTGTTTGGCTACTGGGTTATTGATGCTCACCGGTTTAATCCCGGCTTCGCTAGCCGGCGCGCTGCTCGGCACAGGCATACTCTCCTTGCTTGCCGCCGTGGGCCTCTGGAAGCCTTTAAAGCGCATGCAGGACAGCACACAGAAGAAAGCCGTTACATCCGACCTGATCGGTTACGAATTCAATTTGGACTCTGCTATCTCCGCTGACCAGCCCGGTGAAGTGCAGTTCTCGGGAATTGCCTGGCAAGTCGTCACTGACACGCAACTTGATGCCGGTAGCCGCGTTAAGGTTATCGCTACCGACGTAGGCAAGTTAACGGTCGCCCCCGCTTAACGTTGTTCTTTGCTTACCGGTGAGTTGACGAGCTGACATTCTGGCCAAATACTTCGCAGCTATAAATTCACGCTACTAAACTCGTGTCCACAATCTTGCGCCCATAAACTTGCCCCCATAAAATTGCGTTCATAAAAAAAGGTGCGACCAATCCCTTGGTCGCACCCCACATAAAATGTAAAAATATCCTAAAAAATAACTGTTCCGTTAGAGACCTTTCCCGCCAGCCTGAGTCAATCTATACCACCGTGAAATGACAGCGATTGGTATATGTAGTGTATTTGGCCAGAACAAGACATTTCAGTTTAATGCTCACAGATTTATAGTCTGTGCTTTTAAAGCTCCTGGATAAGGGCACTTGACGTTGAAGCGCCAGGTTTCAAAGAGAGTCGATATAATCGTTGACCTCTTTGCGCGCCTCTTGCTTGTCCTTGCCATAGCGCTCCTGAACGACTCCCACTAGTCGTTCCGAGTCGCCCGCAATGCGATCAATGTCGTCATCCGTAAGCTTGCCCCAATAGGACTGTACGGATCCTTTCATCTGTTTCCATTTGCCTGCAAAAATATCAGCGTTCATACGTCACTCCGATCAAGAATTTATTCATACACCCGGCTGGTTAGGTAGCCGAAGAACAACCCGGCGGCTGTGCAGATGCACAGCCGCGCGAGGTATAGTCTTGTGTAATCACACAAATTACTGGATCGCACCTACAGTATTGGTGCTTTCCATGTCATCCATGGCATCCACGATCTTCTGATACTGCTCTTCGCCAATAGGCTCAGCATTCGCAACATCTTCTTCCGTGAATTCTACTTCAGGCAATGCCTGCTTCACGTCCGCAGCTGTTACAGATGCACTGGCACCTTGCAATTGCAAAGTTGGCAGAGCTGTAGTCAGTTCCTGAGTATTCAGTTCGCCATTGCTGTCAGTATCAGCTTCAGTAAATGAAGGATGATCACCGGCTACGGCAAAACCAGAAGCGGCAAGTAGAGTTGTTGATGCAATCAGTAGTAACTTTTTCATCGTAGTTTCCTCGCTTGATCCAAAAGTTGAGTTCAACGCACTTTCCATTGTGCGTAGTTATAACAGAGCAAAGCCTGTGCCAATTTATAATACGCATACATATCAATGGCTTACGAAAACTGACCAAGACAACAACAAACGCAAGTGTCGTGTCAGGGAGACAGCTATAAATCAGTTGTGGCAACTGACTGATTTGCTTCGATTTAGGTGTGGGGTATTCCCTACACGTCGACAAAAAGCCCCGATCACCCAGGCCCAGCAAGCAGTCAATCATGGGCTGTTTGCAAGCAAGATGTGGAAACACGACATTGAATCAACCATGTAGATCAATCCGCAGTAGCAAACCCTTTCTCTGCAGTGGAGCCATCGAGAACAACAATCTTGCTGCCAAAGGCATTGAACCTGGCGAAAGAATCCAGCGCCCTGCGCTCCTGCTGTGCATTGTTAGTACGCACAAATAGCAAGATGTGACCGGCTTCGACTTGTTCTTCCAGATAGTCAGCTTCACTCTTGCTGATTACCCAGCCCAACACAGCACCGATGCCACCACCAAAGGCAACTGTTGCAGCACTTACCAAAAGCGGACCGCCCAGTAATGCCGCAGAAGCGACCACCCCGCTGCCGACAGTTGCTGCGCCGATAAACGACAACGAGCCAAGAAATGCATTGGTACTGTTCTCCGTAGATTCCTTGCCGACAAAAGCGACATCCGGTTCGTTCGTACCGTGTTCATTCACTTGCTCATAAAGATGAGTGAGCTTCGCCTGCACAGTCTGCTGATTTGCCAACAACCCGATAGTTTCATTATTGAATCCATTCGACTTCAAGTCGTTTACGCAAGCTTCAACACTCTCCGCGTCAAAGAATATTCCCACTGCTTCATGTATTGGGAACCGTGAATTTTCGATTTCCATAGTCCACCTCCTGTTAACCGTACTGCTAACTGCCTGTTTGCCAGGTATCGCCTTTCGAGTCCTGGAGCACTCGTAGTGCCAAGCGGTAGCGCCAACAGGCACACCGACGCTACCTCTTCTCGTTCTCGGGAAAAACGCGCTGGCGCTATAACTGGGCGATTTCGCTATCCGCGGCTTCATATTCAATGACACCACAGGCGACTCTCGGTCCAGCATCACCACCTGGCTGCGTAACAAAATCATCCGACTCAGCATGAATGACAACCGCTTTGCCAACGATGGAGTTGGGGCCGTCCAGAGCAATCACGCTGTCTGCATGTCTGGACTTCGCAACGCCCTGCTCACTTCGCAGCACATTACCAAGATCGCCAACATGGCGTTGTTGAGGGCCATCACTCGGCGCACCGTGATCATGGCCTTCGGGCGCAAAGTGCCCGCCAGCCGAGCTTGCGTCCGCTGCACTGCAATCGCCATTTTCATGAATGTGCACTGCATGAACACCGGTGCTTAGCCCAGTGGCGCTGATTGTGACGACAACATCACTCCCTTGAGACGTAAACTCGACTTCGCCTGCGGCGTTACTATTTGAGGTCGCAGTAAGCGTCGCTACAGCAACGTTTTGTGTTTCAGATTGACCACGTTCTTGGGCAATATCATCACCGCAGCTGGCCAAGGCTACTGCAGAAGAAAGCAGTACCAGATTCTTCACATGATTGACTCGCTTCAGGTTTGCAAATTTCATCATTACCTCCATGTTCTATGTCGAACTGATAGTCCGCGAAAAATACAGAGCAATACAGTACGATCGTTCACGTTTGCTAAAGAGAAAGCGAACGGGATTGCTCTATTAATAGAATTTGCAAGAAGCTTGCCATGCCAGAGGCTGCGCGTTACAGGCGTACTTACCCTGCTGCGATGCATTTTTGTGTTGGGTAATGACAACGATATCGGAACTAAGCAGTGTGACGACTGTCATAGCCTATCGATGTTCCTGCACTAGTGGCTGAGACTGAGGATCGATGGCGGTCCAGACTGCTGCTGTCTGAACCGCCATGAGATTGAACAGACTATCGTGGTTATACTGAATGACTAGTTGCGCACACCAACTATCGAAGCAGTGAAAGCGTCCGCGCAATCGTCCTCACTGAACTGACCAGTGATCGCAATGATGAAGGAACTGCCATCATCTGCCATCTGGCCTTGCAGAACCACGTCAGGCCCAACATCGACAAATAGCTCACCGTTGGGACCAATATCAAGGCTAAAGCTGTTATCGAATGGCAGATCTGTTTCAAACTTGCCACTCAGTCTTAGTTCCTGACGCTGGCGATTGTAAGCCCCAATAGTTAAAGTAGAACCATCAGACACCGCTTCCACAAGCGTGCTGCTCTGTGTCATTGACGATATGGCTTGCATGGCCATATACCCGAAGAAAGCCGGTGTGCCCGCAACACTGCCAAAATCTGTTGTCGTGCCACAACCAAACATTCCTGTTTCAAAAATATTCACAGTATAAGTACCGGCATAGGATGGTGCGCCTACTTGTCCCTGTAGTTGCTCGATCAACGCTCTTAGTTCATCGACCTCTGCGGCCAATGCGGGAAGTCCGCCAGCCTGACTTTTGGGGTTACCCGGCTGGGCATAAGCAGACATACCACCACACAACAGGGTTGTCGTAATCAGTGCGACCATTGCTTTCTTCATTTCAATCTCCTCAATATTGTCTGATGGAAGGTTCCAACAAGCATCAGCCAGCTAGAATCTAGCCAGTATGATTGAGAGTAAAACTAACAATCCTCATGGCGTGACGAATCACCCAAACGGGTGACAGCCGAATAAGAATTGTGAGGCGGGAGTTAATTGGATAGGCCAAGCCATCGCCGATTTCAGTACTTCGCCGCCGGACTGGAAATGCGTTAGCTATCCAGCCGGGCACCTGCATTTAATTGCAAATCGTCTTCACGCAAACCAACTAGCACACCCGACCATCCTGCAACTCAATCGACCGGTTACCAAGTCCGGCGAAGCGATGGGCGTGAGTGACCATACAGATAGTCTTGCCTTCCTCATTTAACTGGTCTAACAAGGTCATGATTGCCTCGCCATCCTTCGAATCCAGATTACCGGTAGGCTCATCGGCAAGTAGCATGGACGGCTCTATGATCAGGCCTCGCGACAACGCAAGTCGCTGCAGTTGTCAACCAGACTACTGCGATGGAAAGTGTTCCGTACGGTGCGCCATATCGACGCGCTCCAGCATGTGCATTGCTCTTTCATTACGCTCACTGGCGGACATTGTGCGATCGCTCAATGGCACAACAATATAGAGACAATAAAAAAGGCGGCCAGATTGCGCTGGCCGCCTTTTTTGATCGAACTTGCTGGTTATTGAGGTGAGGACATGATCATGGTGTGCACCATGTCCATCATTTCACGCGAGCGATTGCGCTCGGAACCTGACAACTCACCGATGGCTGGGCCACCCTGGTTGAAGATACCACCGCGCAGGGCTGACAGCAGATAATCCATATCGTCAGCATTGTTCGCATCGGAAGTGAACTGCTCGACCACTTCGATGATGGCATCTTCGCGGTTATCCAGATTCGGATAAGCAATGATGTCAGCAATTGCGGTTTCCATCATGTTCAGATTATCGATGATGATCGCCGCCTGTGGCACCAGGCTGTACAGCTGCGGCGAGATAGCCGGAGCACTTGGCATTTCAGTCGGAGGCGGAAACATGGACATGCCCGTGTCAGAACCCAGCTTGTTGTTGTAACGCTCCAGCGTCACGTCAACACGGTTGGCGAACTGCGGATCTACCTGACCAACAATAATGGCTTCCAGAGAGGCCAGTTGCAGCCACTGGTTGGACCACAGCAAACCGCTAATACGTGGAAAACCGGTTTGCAGGGCATCTGCATAAGGCGAGTCCAGGTACAAGGCGGCGCTCTTCGGCTCCAGGGACACCGCGTGCATCTCATCACCAGAGGCATAGTCGGCCACGGCCTGGTTAGAGGCGGTGACCTTTGCACTGATACTCATGTCCGCATCAGCCCAGATATTCCACAGATTGCTTTCAAATTGACGGCCGTATTCCAGCGTCATGGCCGCATGAGTAGGTAGTGCGCTGGACGAGCGATAGGCAGTAGAGACTTCTGCCGCGCTATACTCAGCGCGGATCATACGACCAAGATTAACGCGGGCTTCAGCCTCACGTTCGCCAAATGGGCCGCCCATTCCCGTGTTCATGGAATGGCCCATGGCCGCGTGGGCATCCTCTTCGCCAGCCTGGACGCTCATCATGGACATCATTTCCATGTGGCTCATACCGGCCATCATTTCCAGATTATCGCGCAAGCCTTCGCGTGCCTGCGCTGTGGCGGGATCGGCGTTGATACCGGCAATCGCATCCATCGCGGCAGCATGGGTGACATAGAATGAATCGTAGAGCTGGGCCAGCTCAGGATACTCGTTTTCCAGATTGGACTGGGCCAGCACACCGGCGGACAGGCTGGCGCCAAGGGCGAGGCCCAGAGCCGGTTTCAGTGCAGTAAATCGTTTGCTATTCATGATTAGAATTCCCGCAGGATCTCCCTTTTATATGTACCTACAGGATAAGAGGCAAAGCCTCTAAAGTCCACTGGTCATGCGACATTTCGCCGCATGTACAGCACCGTAAGTGCTTGATTAGTTGCAACAAATTGTAATAACCAGAGAATAAGACGGGAATCGAATTTATCTGTAGAAAATTGCGTAGCTCGATGTCAGCGCGTCTTATGTTTATACGCGCTACCTAACACAGAGCTTTTTGCACTCATGATTGCACTGCTTGTTGCAGATCGGCTATCTCCAAATCCCTGAATTTGTATGCGGACATACCCGGTAAAGATTGAGCACTTTGCAAATAACTAGCTGCAGTTTCTTTATCATTTACTTCCAAATAATAAGAACACAAGTCCAGTCGGGCTTCCCATTCGCTGAACACTGCGCCAGTACGTTTAGAAATGCTTAGTGATTCCTCGAGATCAGCAAGCGCAGCTTCGTAGTCACCCACAGCTCGAAAGTATTTCGCACGGCACACTAGTCCGGCTGGAAGATAGAGCCATTCATTTGCAGAGCGAAATAACTCGACTTGTTTATTTAGGTGACTTTTGGCGTTGGCTTTGTCGCCAATTGCCAAAAATACTAAACCGAGAACTAGTGTGTCACTCGCCAAGATCGACGTTGTATCAAATTTTACTTGCCACGCCCCTCTGTCTCGCCACGCAAATGTACGCAATGATCGATTAAGAGCAGCATGTGGCGATTCATGATCCAAAAGAAATCTGCAGTAGTACGCACTAATTATTGGAAATGGAGCTGGTTCTTCGGGCAACTCTCTAACGAGTACTTTCTCAGATTCCTCAAACAACGCACGCGCTGCTTCAACATTATTATCTAGGTAATGAATATAAGCTTCAAAATTCAGTTTCATTGCGTTGATCACTGGATTATTTGTTTGCTCAATAGCAACGCTCATTCTATCAATCAGTTTGCGAGCTTCTTGGAGCTTTCCAGTAACTATTAACATAGAAAGCAAAGGAGCAGACGCTGTTGCTGCATCGGTCCACCTCTGATTATTCACGAACCAGTTTATACTCTTCATGCACGGCGAAAGTGCTTCAGTAATCTTACCAAGATAGATTAGATTAGTTGAAGCTGCCATCAGCAAGAATATTTTGGACTCTTCTGTCAAAGACGCATGAGGCACTTCCCATTGCTTTTCAAAAAATAGCTTTATGCAGTTATTATCAGCGTGATGCGAACCTTCTTTTGGCAATGAAAATTGCATTCTTCGAATCTCATGGAAGTAAAAATTAAAAGCTTCTTGATAATTCTGGCTAAGTGCGCCATGTAAGACAGCTGTATTCATTTCTTCCATTGAGAGAGTAGTATCTGACGTGTCCTTCCTGCTTGTGAGCATTAGCTCAAATATGGCCTTATGGCCTTGTAACCAAAAGTCAGACTTTGATGACGCTAAACGTAAAGAAAGAAAGTCTCGCACTATAGGGTGGCAATCTAAGAAATCTTCTCCATCGAACTGAAGCTTACTAACTAACTTTGAATTGACTATCGAATTTATCGAATATTTCCAGTCTATCTCCCGAGCTTTACCAAGAAACTCAAGCTCGTCTCCAAACTTTTTATCGTTCGCTAGTTGCTTCAATTGCTTGTAGCTCACAGCTCTATCAAACAAGCCAATCAGATAAAGCAACTCGAGTTCCATACTGCCATTGAACCATTCGAGGTAGGCATTCATGATAGATTGAGCGTGGCCAGACTGTTGTTTTTCATCGAAGAGTGACTCAATCTCTGAATATTTTTCAATCGCACCATCATGTACTATCGAAAGATAACCACCTAGTAGTGACAAGCTGAGTGGGTGTCCTTGATACTCATCAACAACCTGCGAAAACGTGGCAACATCGCCCTTCAGGCCTTGCTCTTTTAGCATCGCCACACCTGAGTTAGTGTCCAGATTCTTAAGCGGGATTGTTTGTACTCGACCATCTTGAAACGCTGACAGGTCAGTTACACTCAACCGGGAAGTAACTACGCATAAGCCGCTGTTGTCTGCTGCCAGTTCGCGGATGAGAGCCGCTACTGCTGGCGTATCGATTTCACCTGCCCGCGGGCCAGGTGCGTGCTGCAATGGTTCTATACCATCCAGGACAAGCAAGGACTTTTGACCGCGAACCAATTGCACCAATCGACTGGCTTTTACCCAAGGAGTCCCTTTCTCGGGATTTGGATCGCCGAACCAGCGCAATGCATGTTCAATGAAGAAATCACCAGATGAATTCAGTTCTGCGGAATGACCTTGCCAATAAAATGACCACGCATAGACTCGAGTCGCCCCGCGAAATTTTTCATTGCTTAAATCTGACAACCAACGATTAATCAGTGCGCTCTTGCCTACTCCGCCAAAGGCGAGGACTTGTACAAAATTAATCTGCGGATCGTCCCAGCAACGGGTAAGAAATTCCAACTCAGCATCTCTTCCGAATGTGGAGAGGTTAGTAATTGGCAGCGATGCAATCGATACTTGTTGAAACGCTTCTAAATCGGAGTCTCTGGATTCAATCTTGCCGTCTATTTTTGCTTCAAAGTCTGTAATGTCTAGTGAAAGCCAAGACGATTCGATATCAAACAAATCAGCGAGTCGATCTATGAGATAGTCGGGAATCCTGTCTCCCATCTGAGTCACAGTGCCACGGCACCAACGACTGACTGCTTGCTTGGTGACACCCAGCTGCGCTGCCAAATCTGAATTTGAGCGAATTGTAGGATTTAATCTGGATTTTTGAAGATACTGCAGTTTTCGAAAAAGTTCCGGATGTCTTCGCATCTCAACCTCGACTGCTTGTTGTTTATTTTTGCTGCAATATATGCGACAGGAGCTCAGACTGCTTGGCGTAACCGATTGTTCCTGAATAATTGGCAATATAGTGAGGCTATTTAAAAAATACCCACCCGTCAAGTGAGCGGGCACCCCAAAGTCTCCATCTATCGCCTACAATGCACTTCCTGATCACTCTGAAAGTAGTTGAATCTGCTACTATTGCTCAACAATAGTCATAGAACTGAATAGACAAATTAATCGTGAGCCAAAATACAGAGTCATTAAAGCTGCCAGAAGAAGCAGCTATTCCCCGCCAGAACGGGCTCTATATGGCATGCGGTGCCTCCGCGCTACTGCTGTTAGTGCTACTTCTCACCATTGGCTGGCGCCAAGCCGTCCTGTTCCTCGTCGGCCTCGCTGCCGGCGTCATCCTCTATCACGCCGCCTTCGGCTTTACCGCCGCCTGGCGGGAGATCGTCACCACCGGCCACGGCGCAGGCCTGCGCGCGCAGATGGTGATGTTGGGTATTACGGTGCTGGTCTTTACTCCTCTGATCGCCATGGGCGAGATCGGCGGTATCGGCCTGCGCGGTAGCGTCGCGCCGCTGTCCATTGGCGTCATTATCGGGGCCTTCATGTTTGGTATTGGCATGCAACTCGGCGGCGGCTGTGCCTCGGGCACGCTGTTCACCGCCGGGGGCGGCAATATGCGCATGGTGGTGACGCTGCTGGCCTTTATTGCTGGCTCGGTGCTGGGTTCCTATCACTGGGCCTTGTGGCAGGAAGCACCAGCCATGCAACCGCTAGCGCTGTCGCAAAGCTTTGGCGCCGTGGGCGGCATTGTTATCAGCCTGCTGATTTTTATCGGCATCTGGTTGGCAGCCAAAGCCTATGAGAAACACCGCTTGGGGTCTGTGGCCAACGACCGTGACGTGGAACTGCCCTATCGCTTCTTGCGGGGCCCGTGGCCACTGCTGGCCGGCGCGTTGGCGCTGGCTGGAGTCAATATTGCTACGCTATTGCTGGCCGGTCGCCCCTGGGGCGTGACTTCGGCGTTTGCGTTGTGGGGAGCTAAATTTATTCAGGGGCTGGGCGTCGACGTGTCCCAGTGGGCCTACTGGGCTCGCCCCGGCTCGGCCGAAGCACTGGAGGCCAGCATCTTTAGCGATGTCACCTCGGTGATGAACATCGGCATTATTCTTGGCGCGTTGGTAGCAGCCTCTTTGGCCCACAAGTATGCGCCCTCGTTCCGCATTCCCTGGCGTTCTCTGCTGGCGGCTGTGGTGGGCGGCCTCATGCTGGGCTATGGCGCGCGTATTGCTTATGGTTGTAACATCGGCGCCTATTTCGGTGGCATCTCCTCCACCAGCCTGCATGGTTGGTTGTGGTTTGTGGCGGCCTTTGTTGGCAGCTCATTGGGCACGCGCCTGCGGCCGTGGTTCCGTTTGCAGTAGGCCGTGCTAAGCTCCAATTCATGAGCCCGAAAAAACCCGCAAAAAAACAATCTCCCAACAAATCGCCCGCCTTGTCGGCCGACTTGATGCTGTCTGCCGATGGCAAATCCTCAGTCAGCGAAGCCCAGGTCAAACTGCTACTGGCCATCGATCAGCATGGCTCTATCACCGCCGCCGCCAAAGAAGTTGGCATCAGTTACAAGACCGCCTGGGATCGTATCGATGCCATGAACAACTTGTCCAGCGACGCTCTCGTGGTGCGCTCGGCAGGTGGCAGTCGCGGTGGTGGCACGCGCCTGACCGACGCGGGCAATGCGCTGGTCAGCGGGTTTCAGGCACTGCAAGCCGAACACAGCGAGTTCGTCGCCCGGCTGGGCAGCAAGGTCAAGGGAGTAGATGACGTGGCCAGTTTTCTGCGCAGCACGCGCCTGCAAACCAGTGCACGCAATCAATATCAGGGCAAGGTCAGCAAGATTACCCGCGGTGGCGTGAACAGCGAAGTCGAAGTAACGCTGGGGCCGTCAGTCAAACTCATCGCCGTGGTCACTAACGACAGCCGGCAACACATGGGTCTGAAAAAAGGCAGCACCGTGGTGGCGCTGATCAAATCATCCTGGGTATTACTCAGCCTCGACAATGATGTTGTCACCAGTGCCCGTAATCAATTGCACGGCACCATTGCCAAAATTAACAAGGGTGAGGTGAATAGCGAAGTGATTCTGGATCTGGGTGATGGCAAGACATTGTGCGCCATTATTACCAACACCAGCGTCAGGCAGATGAAACTTAAAAAAGGCTTATCGGCCTGCGCGTTGTTCAAGGCCTCCAGCGTCATCCTGATGCGCCACTAAGGCACTGTAGTAACTGATAGCGCACTGTAATGGCTGCTAGCGCAGAATGGCCACCGACTTGATCTGCACCCAAATCTGATCCCCGGGTTGCAGGTTTAGATCATGCACGGAACGTTGCGAGATTCGTGCCAGCAAACAACGACTGTTACCTGCCTTGTGTTTATTTTCGACCTCTTTGTTTTCAGCACCTTCAAGCGTCGCCTCACTCGGCAATACCAGACTGACCAGCGCCAGAGCCTTGTCCCGATCCTGCTCGATGCTGCGCACTGTCACTGGCAAACGGTTAAGAATGCTGGACTGATCGCTGGCCGTGCGCGTCAGGGAGACATCCCGTGCCAGTATGCGCACTCGCACCGTGGCACCGATGGCTTCGCCGCTGTCACGCACCCACAACTGCGCCCCGCCCAGATCAATACGAGCCAGTTGCCACTGTTCATCCCGCTCAGTGATAGTACCGCCTAGCACCGCGCCGCTATCGTCCCCAAGATCAATCGGCAAGTCGGTGCGCGACAACACTTCACTCAATGGGCCCCGGGCTGCAATCGTTCCAGCCTCCATTAACAGCAGGTGGTCAGCCAGTCGCGCCACTTCGTCCAGCGAGTGAGTGACATACAGAATGGGCAGTTCAAGTTCACTTTGCAGCGTTTCAAGAAAGGGCAGTATGTCCTGCTTGCGGCGGTTATCAAGCGCCGCCAGCGGCTCATCCATCAGCAACAGTTTCGGGTTAACCAGCAGCGCGCGGGCTATGGCGACTCGTTGTCGTTCACCTCCGGAAAGTTGATCCGGACGTTGTTCCAACAAGTGAGCTATGTCCATCAGCTCAATCAGATGTTTAACGTGGGCTTCGCTCAAGGGTGTGGCCGCACGGCGTATGGCAAAATCCAGGTTGCCACGGGCGCTCAGGTGAGGAAACAGATTCGCTTCCTGAAAGACATAGCCGATGGGGCGTTCATGAGCAGCCAAACATCTTTCCCGATCGTGCCAGGTTTCGCCATTGACGACTAAAGAGCCATGCTCAGTTTTCTGCAGGCCCGCGATGCAACGCAGCAAGGTGGTTTTGCCACAACCCGACGGGCCAAAGATGGCCGTGACACCCGAACCGGGTACTGAAAAATCCACAGCAAGCCGAAAGCCTGAATCACGCTTGCTGGGCAATGTGAGATCGAACTGTGCCTGAATACCGGCCGGGGCATTGCCTGATTTGATTGCCGGAAAAGAGTGGGAGGCTCGATTTGGCTGCGACGCGGCTGACATTTCAGACTCCCAGATTCAAACCAGCACGCTGGCGCTGATGCTGCAGACCATAGACCAACAGCAACACGGCAAACGAAAAGACCAACAAGATGCCGGCCAGCCAGTGCGCCTGAGAGTACTGCAGTGCTTCAACATGATCGTAGATCTGTACTGAGACCACTCGTGTCTGATTCGGGATATTGCCGCCGATCATCAGCACCACGCCAAACTCACCCACAGTATGGGCAAAGCCGAGGACCGCACCAGTAAGAAAACCCCGGCGCGCCATGGGCACGGCAACCCAGACAAAGCGTTGCCAGGGATTGGCGCGCAACGTCGCCGCCGCCTCAAGCGGGCCCGGGCCAATGGCCTGAAAGGCATTCTGAATAGGTTGCACAACAAACGGCAGGGAATAAATAACCGAGCCTACGACCAGCCCGGCGAAGGTGAATGGTAGTGTGCCCAACCCCAGTGCTTGAGTCACCTGCCCCACTGGACCATTGGGACCCATGCCCACTAATAAATAGAAACCCAGGACGCTGGGTGGCAGCACCAACGGCAAGGCGACGATGGCCTCGATGGGGCCTTTCAAACGCGAACGGGTACGCGCCAGCCACCAGGCAATCGGTGTGCCCAGCAACAACAAGACTACTGTCACGGTCGTTGCCAACCGCAACGTCAAGGCGATTGCGGACCAGTCCGCGCTACTCAATTCCATATTGTATTGTCAGATTGTACGTCCTTGCTCGACGCCATCTGAGTTCTCTTTAGAGTTGTAGTCGTTATATAACTAACTATATAACGTACTATATAGCGCCATTTCCAATTGCGCAAATATTGACTCACGGTGTACTTCAGCTAGCGCAGAAGCTGAGCTTTGGCGCAACTGCACAGGACACGCTCCTGCGTCTCTACGATTGACGTTTGAGCACGTATTCACTACAGTAGGCGCCACTGTCTCAGGTGCCGAAATCTTGTCAATCACTGGCGAGGTTTCGGGTAAACGGGAAGTCCGGTGCGCTCAAGGTTGCCATCACTGTTCAACAGGCTCAGGCCAATGAACAGCCAACGCAACTGCACAGCCAGTCCGGCGCTGCCCCCGCAACGGTAAGCAATCAGAAGCTTTTTTGATGGCAAGCCCGACACCGGCCTGGTTCAGACTATGCCAATGACCTTGATCATTGGCGCACGATGCAGCGGAGGGCTCATCGGTAGTCGGATGCCTGCCTTGGCCTGCTATTCTGCTACTTATCGTCTCTCCCTCATGAAAACTGACTTTCATTGAGGAATACACCATGTCTATCGATTCACGCTCCACTGGCCAGCTTTACAGCCTTGCCGGACAATGGCTACAACGCCATCAAGCACTACTCTTTCTGACTGCACTGGCCGCCCTGAGCCGACTGCTTCCCCACCCCGATAATATTACGCCGATGGCCGCGATTGGCCTGTTCGCCGGCGCGCATATTCATCAGCGCTACTATTTTCTGGTTCCGGTCGTTGCGGCTCTGATCTCCGACCTGCTTGGCCCTGGATTTTATGCGGCGACTACAATGATTGCTGTTTACATTGGCTATCTCGGCGCCAGCATTGTCGCGCGCCTGTTACTGCACCGACGTAAAATTGCCGCACGACTGCCCATCACGGTCGTTGCCGGCGCCGTGGTGTTTTATCTGATTTCCAATCTGGGACCATGGTGGGGCTACTACTCCCATGATCTGGCTGGCTTGCTGGCTTGTTACGCCAATGGCGTACCTTACTTGTTGCGCTCGCTGTTGGGCGATGCCTTTTACAGCGTCGTTTTCTTCGGTTTGTATAGCCTCTGGTCACAGACCACTACTGCCCAACGTTATGCCTGAAGCAGACACCGCTGCCGAGGCGAGAAAAAAGCAACGCGTTGTGCTGTCCTGGTCCAGCGGCAAGGACTCAGCCTGGTCGCTGTATCAACTGCAACAAGATCTCGATGTTGAGTTGGTCGCTCTACTCACCACTTTCAATGCGGCTGCCGACCGGGTAGCCATGCATGCAGTACGGCATCAGTTGGTCACCGCGCAGGCGGCAGCAGCGGATTTACCGCTGGTTGCTGTTACTTTGCCATGGCCTTGTAGCAACGCTGATTACGAGGCCATCATGAGCCAGACACTGGACTCACTGCGGGAGGACTACGCGCCGACTCACATCGCGTTTGGTGACCTGTATCTGGAAGACATCCGCGACTACCGGCTACGGCAAATGCAAGATACCGGCATTGGCACGCTGTTCCCGCTTTGGCAAAGCGACACCAAGGCATTGGCCCGAGCAATGATCGATGGCGGCCTGCAAGCCGTTCTGACTTGCGTGGACCCAAAAGCCATGCCCAGAGAACTGGCTGGCGCCGCGTTTGATGCTAACTTGCTGACGCAACTACCAGATTCAGTAGACCCCTGCGGCGAGAACGGCGAGTTTCATACGTTTGTTCATGCTGGTCCGATGTTTCGCAATGCATTGCCAATCATTGTTGGTGAAACACTGGAGCGCGACGGCTTCGTGTTTACCGATGTGGTGCCAGCTGACACAGATGCAAGTTAAGCATTTTACTCTGAACAAACGTCGTCGTAACTCACGCCGATTTAGAACCCCTTCTCGCCAATCAACACAAAGGAACTGACCATGCGCATTGTTTCCCTGCTACCCAGCGCCACTGAAATCATTTGTTCACTGGGGCTGGAGAATCAATTGGTTGGCGTGAGTCACGAGTGCGACTATCCGGCCGGCGTCAAAGCTTTGCCTGATGTCACAGTCTCTGCCATACCTGCCGGACTACCCAGCGAAGCCATCGACGACATGGTGCGCAATCAATTGCAAAGCGAACAGTCTCTTTATCATTTGAAGATGGATGTACTGCAGAAGTTGCAACCAGACCTGATCGTCACACAGGCCTTGTGCGAAGTTTGCGCCGTGTCCGCCACAGAAGTCGAAGGCGCATTGTGTGCATTGCCCAACAACCCGGCGCTGGTGAATCTGGAACCGATGAGCCTTGTCGAAGTGTTCGACACAATCGAGTTGGTAGGTCAGGCTACGAATCTGCGGGACCATGCCCGCAATGTGCGCAGTCAATTGGAAGCGCGCGTGGCGGCCGTGGTAGAACGCACAAACTCCATTACTGAATCCGACAAACCACGCGTAGCCTTCCTGGAGTGGATAGCACCGCTTTTCAATGCCGGACACTGGACACCGGAGCTAATCAACATGGCTGGTGGCATCGATTGTCTGGGTAATATCAATACCCCCTCGCGCAGTCTTGAGGATGAGGAGTTGGTAGCAGCACAGCCCGATGTGTTGTTTGTTGGCCTGTGTGGTTTTGAGTTGCCGCGCTCGCTGCAAGACTTACCGTTGCTGAGTCGCATACCACAATGGGAAACACTGCCCTGTGTACAGCAGCAACAGTTGTATTGCTGTGACGGTAACGCGCTATTCAGTCGGCCGGGGCCGCGTCTGGTGGAGTCGCTGGAGTTAATGGCGCATACCCTGCATCCGGACATTCACCCTTTACCGGCGCACTTGCAGGCTGCGCAGCGCTTCACTGCCGCAGGCGAGGCCTGTTAACTACAAACAATAGACACCAACAATAGGCAACAACAATAGAAACTAAAAAAGCAAACAGGCTGACGTTGAACTTGTCACCCTGCCTGCTTTGCTTTCTTTCTTACTGCACTTTTTCGTGGCTTGCTCTCATTCTATCCAGTGCAACTCATTAGAGTCAGTACTGATTAGAACTGCAAACGCAGACCCATGTAGGCGGCACGTTCAGCCGTGTAAAAACCGGCCACTTCTTCATACTGCTCATCTGTGGCATTTTCCAATCGGCCATAGACTTCGATATTACTCGTAAACGCATAGCGCATACTGGCATCAACCACACCGTAGTCAGTCAGTGGTGTGCGAGCGCCAAACACGGAGTCCACCGCATCACTGGCAGAACGATAGTAGAGATTAAAGTGCAATTGATCGTTCAGTGCCGTGAGATTCAAACCCAGGTTGAACAGGTTTTCCGGGCGACGCAGACGAGTCTGGCCGTCAGGTTGTTCAGTCTTGTTGTAGGTGTAGTTGGCTAGCACGGACAAACGCTCAGTGACCGGTACTTCCATGCTGGCTTCCACACCGCGGGAATTACTGCGCCCGACATCCTGTAGATACCCGCTAAACGCTTGCAGATCGAAGGTGATAGCGTTGTCGATATCCTGATCGAAATAGATCAAGCCAAGATACAGACCATCGGTATTGAAAAACTCCACACCCGCTTCCCAGCCTTCGCTTTCTTCCTGAACCAGCTGCGTGTTGGATGCCGGTGGCGAGGCAGACGGACCGGCATTGTAGGCAATCTCATACAAGCTTGGCGCGCGGAACCCGGTACCGTAGCTGGACTTGAACTTCAATTGACGTTGCTCATCCAGCGTTAACAGGTAGGCCGCGCTGACGCGCAAGCTGGTATTGGTACCGTAGTCGTCGTTGTCATCGTGACGCGCACCCACGTTGATGAATAACTCATCGGAGAAGTCACTGAGATATTCGGCATACACGCCAACGTTGTCTCGGCTATTGCCATCGGCTTCAGAGCCTTCCCAATCAGCACCGACGACCAGATCGAAACCCGGCAGCTCGGACAGGCTACCCAGATACTCGAGGCGCTCCAGTTCACCTTCGCCGCCAAAAGAATAGCTGCGCAACGCATACTCGGCACGCTCGGTACGCGACACGCTATAACCCAGACTATGGCTCATGCCGTTGCCGGTGTAGTCGACCGAGAGACGCGAGGCACTAAGATCGTATTCCGAGTCACAGTCATGCACAGTCGTCCCGGAAAAACAGCCATCGTATTCAGACGCTGCATCCACTTCGCGATGCACCGCTTTGACAATCCAGTTGTCGGTGATTGCAAAACCCAGCCGGCCATGGACCGTGGTATTCTCATAGCCGTCGTCGTCTTGCAATACGTTATCGGACTGCCGTGTATTGAAGCCGTCGGTTTCCAGATCGCTCACTGACAGAAAATAATCCACCTGCCCCGTATTACCGACCACGCTGGCATCGACCTGACGAGTGCCAAATTCACCCCACTCGCTGGCGATATCGAACTCATTGCCCTGAGCGATTACTGGTGAAGTCATATTCACCACACCACCGGCATCGGCTCCGTAACTCAAACCTTGCGGACCCTTGAGAATCTCAACACGGCCGACACCACCAGATTGCGTGTGTTCAAATAGAGGGGTTACTTGCGGCGCACTGGCGTCAGACAAGCGCAGTCCATCGTAGATCGATAGTGTGCGATAACCTTCCTCGCCACGAATGCGCAACGCGGAAGTCTTGCCAGGTCCACCACTGTTAGTTGCGGCAATGGCTGGTTGCTGGCGCAGAATGTCAAGCAATGACAGATTGCCAAAGCGTGTGATGTCTTCCTGGGTAATCACTTCGACGGTGGTACCGATGGTTCGCCGGGCTACCGGCACACCACTGGAAGTGACGATCACTTCTTCCAATTGATTGGATCCCTCGACGCCCTGCTGAGCATTAGCAGCAACAGGAACCAGACAAACCGTTAGCAGACCAAGGGATGAGAGTCCGCTTAACGATGATTTTTTAAAAGGCATAACAAATCCTCAATGAAATTAGATTTCACAGAGGAAGGACGTAGAGTAGACGAAGCTGGGCCAGTTCAGATTGTTAATTTCCGGCGCCAGATATTCAGCTACCGATGAGCCCTCCGCTGCATCGTGCGCCGCAATCAGGATTGCGACGAGCTGTGTGAGGCCGGTATCGGGCTTACCAGATCTATACAGATCGGGATCACCGTTGCGGGGGCAGCGTTGGAATTTCGAGCACAACGTTCTACTCAATACACCAGACTTCCCGTTTAACCATGGCAGGACAGTAAAATCCCCATGGCACCTTTCACAGGCGCGACAAGGTTAGGGAGTTCTGAGGGTCAGGTCAAGCCAATCGCTAAAGTTTATCGTCTGACAAAGACCGTATGTTGCTGAACAATGGCCTGTGCAGCCAACTTCAAACAAGGGAAGGAACTGAGAGACAAGGAGCAGAGAGACATAGAGAGACATAAAGAGTCAAGGAGAGAGGAAAACGCAAAGGCAAGTAAGCGGGAAAAGAAGGAAAGCGAGAAAAGCCAGGAACCAGTCAGAGGACGCCCGATACGAGCGCCCTCTGCCGAGTCCGGATCTGCAAACTGGCTAGCGCAGTTGTGCAGCAATACCTTCGAGAGTGGAAGACAGTTCGGCATAACGAAGCTGCGACATACCACGGCGGCCTGAACTCTCGCCAGCGAAAATCTCGGCCAGCTCTTCCAGATCATCCGCCACACTGGCACCGGTAGACGATTGCGCTAACAACTCATCGGCATCATCCAGAGCGCCATTCAGCGTTTCAGCCATCGCCGCAGAAATATCACTGCTGCGCTGTAATTGATCCAGGTAGGCGCGCGCCACAACTGGCACCGCTGGCCAAACAACCTGCTGCTGAGTCTGGGCATTGACGACGGAATCCACAGCACGCAAAGAAGCCGCTGCAATTTCGTTCTCTGATAAATAGTCGCTTGGTTCAAGTGCAAACACATCAAGACCACGTGCGATTTCAGTACCGTAGATATAGCCACCATACCAGTAAGTAGACCAGTAACCGGCAGTGATCAACTCTTCTTCGTCCACAGGGCCGCGGTCAAAAAAGGCGATCTCAACTGGCTCGGACGTATTAGTGAAATCAATCACAGACACGCCACCCTGATACCAGGCCTGAACAAAAATATCGCGGCCGGGTACAGGCACCAACGAGCCATTGTGTGCGACACAGTTTTCGGTTTCAGTTTGCGGCGCAGGCATCTTGAAGTGGCTACGAAACTGCAACTGACCATCGACAATGTCATAGAACGCATCCGCGCCCCAGGTCAGTGGGTCCTGAGCACGACAGCGTGGCCGGCCACCACCGCCCCACTCATCCGTGAAGATCACTTTGTCACCGCGGTTGTTGAATGTCGCCGAGTGCCAGTAGGCAAAGCCCGGATCGATGACCTGATCGATGCGGTCCGGGTTAGCCGGATTACTGATATCCAGCAGGATGCCGTTGCCTGAGCAGGCACCCGCTGCCAGACCAATGGCCGGATAGGTAGTGATGTCATGACACTGATTCGTTTCACTGGTGGTCTGCGTATCAGGACCGTGATCACCGCCATCCCAAAGCGCCGCCAGCGAGTCGCCGTCGGCATCAGCAAAAATGAACGGGCGGTTTACAATGCGGGCCTCACCAGGATTGTCGATAGGAATCTCGACAACTTCGATCCGAAACAGCGCTGACTCAGGGTTTTCAAACGGCGAGTCATCTGAACAACCTGCCAGTTCTTCGTCATCACGTACGCTGCTGGTACCAGACACATACACGTAGATGTTGCCGTCGTCGTTTTCAGACACCACCGTATGAGTGTGGGAACCACGGCAGGTTTGCACAGCGCCGACCTGCATAGGCATGGTGAAATCACTGACGTCGAATATACGGATACCGCGAATACGTTCCTGACTGGTCGATTCAGCAACACCTTCCAGACCACAGTCCAGCCGACCGCGCGTTTCCTGCACCGACATGATCAGCAGATCGCCGACCAGCGAGACATCGCCCTGGCCACCCGGACAAACGACCGAACTTAATAGTTGCGGTTGCGTTGGGTTGGCAATGTTGTAGGTATTAAAGCCGTGATAGTTACCAGCCACCAGATAGTCTCCAGCAAACATCAAATCCGTATTCGAAAAGCTTAGCAGTGCTGGCCGCGGATCGGCGTTTTCATCTTCTTCCTCTTCGGCAGAAGGTGTCTCTTGTGCTACCTGGCCGGCCACATTGGCATCCTCACTGTTGTCATCCGCCTCATCATCAGCGGTAGCATCGAGTTCTTCCTCTTCAAGCTCTTCCAGTCGGCTGACCGGTAAACCGGCAGGGTTATCTGGATCAAAGAAGCCAGCCGGTTTCGGCAGCGTGCTGATCAAGCGCATATTCAGCGCGGCTTCACCAGCATCGCGGAAGCCGGCAGCGAGACCGACGCGTGGATCGGGCGAGAAGCTGGCCAGCAAGGTGTCCATGCGCTCGATCTCACTAGTCTGATCCGAAGTCACTTCCGAGGTGAATTCGTACAGCAGCGGGTCCTGTGCATTACCGCGCTGGTCCAACAGATTCTCCACCATTTCCAGCGCGCCTTCGTGGTGATCAATCATGCCTTCCAGATAAAGACGATCAAACTGTGGACCTGAGGCCTCCTCAAGCGCCGTCATTCGGGCCTCATCAAGCATGCCCGGCATGAGCATAAAACCATCAGCATGGTGCGCTTGGGCGTCGGGCACTTCCAGGTCACGGTCTTCCAACCAGCCCTGCATCATGGCGATTTCATCATCCTGCGACAGGTTGATGCGCTCGGCCATAGCCAGAACGCCGGCATTATTGGTGCGGGACTCAGCCAGTGCGGACATTTCCTTGGCCTGAGCGTGATGCGAGATCATGCCCTGCAAGAAGCGAATGTCGCCAATAGAATATTCGATGCCGGCCAGATCGGATGCTTCCTCAGCCGTAATCACACGACCAGGTTGGCCGGGTGCGCCGGGCTGAATAATGGGCACCTGGGCCAGAGAAGCTGATGCGACCCCCAATAACAGCGCCACAGCGGCTGTCTTGCGCACAAGCAGGGTAAATGGGTGTATAGGTGTGTGTTTCATTGATTTTCTCCGATTGTGGCTTCCATGCCCAACTTAAGGTCGATCAGTATTGTACCCACTGACGCGCAATATTGGACAGTTCAGACTTGTAAAAATGGCGCCAGGATAATCTTGTTACTCGATGCCAGCGCAATACTGGTAGTTGGCAAGAAAACTGCATTATCCCTTGCTTGTTAATCTGTAACTGGCTGGAAAATTAACCAATCCGGTCAAGCATTCGTTTAATTTGGCGCCGCACTTGCGCTATCGTTACCAACTACAACGAATGCAACTCGAGACTTTTTATAAATCCATTATAAATACAGCCTGCAATCCAGCGCTGATCAATGAGAATCCTTTATGAGCAAGCTCCTGACTCCCGACCATGCAAGCACCGCAACGCCACAACTCAATCGCCGTCAGCTAATCACTGCTGCGGTTACACTGGCTGGCGGTCTGGCACTGGCTCGCCATGCGCCTGCGGCCAATGCCGCCGAAAATGTTGCTGGCCGTTTGCAGGCACTGGGCATTCAATTACCCGAACCCCCGGCACCGGTGGCCAACTACGTCGCCTATCTCGTGCAAGACAACTTCGCTTACATTGCAGGGCAGATACCTTTTGCCAATGGCGAGTTGCTGTTCCCCGGCTCAGTCCCGAACGAAGTCAGCGTAGACGCTGCCCGCATCGCTGCACGGCAATGCGGCATTAATATTCTTGCCGCCCTGTCGGGTGCCTGTGAAGGAAATCTGGACCGTGTGCGGCAATGCATGCGACTCGATGGCTTTGTCGCCTCGGCAGATGGTTTTACCCAACAGCCACAGGTGATCAACGCTGCCTCTGATCTGATGGTGGAAGTATTCGGTGATGCTGGCCGCCACACGCGCACTGCAGTGGGGGTTAATGAATTGCCACTCAATGCCTGTGTAGAAATCTCGGCCGTGTTCGTCATCGACTGACGAGCACGACCGCGCAGGCTAGCCAAACAGCTTGCGATAAGTCTGCGTGAAATACTCCATGTCTTCAGGCCGCTGCATGGATACCCGCGCCCACGTCGTAAATGGTGGAAATGCGCGGCCAACCATGATGCCTTCATTTAACATGGCAGCACTGAATTTCTCGATCTCCATGCCGGTTTCAATAAACCCGAAATTGGCATTGGATTTCACATAGTTGATGCCCATCTCGTCGCAGAATCCTTCGACGATAGACAACGACTCTTTATTCATCTTGCGCGCAAAATTCTGGAATTCCATGTCCTGATAGCTGGCATAGGCCGCGTGTTGACCCACAATATTCAGGCTGCCGGTTTTCTTCATGTCCATGCTGGCAATCAGGTCCGGGTGCGCATAACCAAATCCTACCCGCAGTGCCGCAATGCCGTGAATTTTCGACGCTGTGCGCGCCACAATGACATTGGGGTTATCGTTGCGCACATAATCCATCATGGTCTCAAAATCAGGGTTGTCGACGTATTCGTAGTAAGCCTCATCGACAAAGACCAGGCGATCTTTTGACACTTCATCAATGAAATCGCGCATGGCATTTTTCTCAATGATGGAAGGAATCGGATTATTCGGATTACACAGATACACCATCTTGGTATCAGGGCGAATCGCTGCATACATGGCATTGAGATCGATATGCATCTTGTCATCGACTGGCACACGAATAATCTCACTGCCCATATTTCCGGCGTAACGTGGCAGTGATTCAAACGTCGGGTATGGCGCCACGATAGAACCGCCCTCCAGACTGGCTATCATCGCGCTAACATTGAGAATCTCACCGGACCCGGTACCCACTGTGATGTGGTCTTCGGGCACATTCTCGATTTTGGACATCAGTGAAATCAATTGCGGGGTGATGCCACCGTACTTGTTGGCATCTTCCATTGCCCGATGTACTGCCTTGAGGGCAACCCGAGAAGGGCCGTAGGGATTCTCGTTGGAGCTAGCGCGAATAATATGACTCGGCCGCTTCACTTGTGCTATCGCAGAGTTTAACAAGCGAATGCTGGGCGCTCCCGGGATGCTATCCAGCACACCGGCTCCCGCCAACGTAGCACCACCAAAGAGAAACTTTCGTCGATTCAACATCTTGTTCATAAGCGACCTCAATTAGGCATTGCTACTGCACTCACGCGTCAGTCAGCAATCAGGATTGGATTTCGACTCGTAGCGAGTCAGAAAGCTATCCAATTGAGAAAGCAAGAAGTGAACCAGTGTGTACCACTACCAGGAGGATAGCGCACAGGCTGCGGATTCTTGCGAGAATCCGCGCCCGAGGCTATCTGGAGAAGGGAAAATTGCGCTTTGAATCAAGGAATTGGCAGACTAAAACAGTGCGCGAATTGCACCAGCAACTGTCAATCGCCTCAAAAAAGGGCGATCAAACAGACTCGTCGTCGGTCATGCCTTTGCGTGCCACACCGTCTTCACGCGCGGCCGCCGCTACCGCGTTGGCGACCGCAGGCACGACACCAGGATCAAACACACTGGGCACAATATAGTCAGGCAACAACACCGCCTCGTCGATCACGTTGGCAATTGCCACCGCCGCCGCCATCTTCATGTTTTCGGTGATCGAACTGGCCATACAATCCAGCGCGCCGCGGAAGATGCCCGGAAAGCACAAGACATTATTGATCTGATTGGGAAAGTCGCTACGCCCTGTTGCCATGACACTGACATGCGGCAAGGCAATCGTTGGCATAATTTCCGGATCCGGATTGGCCATGGCAAAGACAATGGGGTCACGAGCCATTTTTTTCAGGTCATCGACAGTAAGTACGTTCGGCGCAGATACACCAACAAACAGATCAGCACCAGCCATAACGTCACTGAGCGAACCTTTTTCATTGTTGGGATTAAGTGCCTCAGCGAACCAACGCTTGGAATCGTCAAGATCATTGCGGCCAACATGGATAGCGCCGCTGCGATCACAGCCAATAATATTTTCAACGCCTAGCAGCATCATCATCTTGGAACAGGCTGTACCTGCGGCACCGACGCCATTCACTACGACTTTCAAATCCTGAGGCTTTTTGTTCACCACTTTCAGCGCATTGATCAGCGCCGCCGTACTCACCACAGCTGTGCCATGCTGGTCGTCGTGAAACACCGGAATATCCAGCTCTTTCTTCAAGCGAGTTTCAATTTCAAAGCAGCGTGGCGCGGAAATATCTTCCAGATTAATGCCGCCAAAGGTAGGCGACAGGGCGCGTACAATGGCAATAATTTCCTCAGTGTCTTTGGTGTCCAGACAAAGCGGAAAGGCATCGACATCGGCAAAGTGTTTGAACAGCATGGCCTTGCCTTCCATAACCGGCATCGCTGCGCGCGGACCAATATCGCCCAGACCCAACACCGCCGTGCCATCGCTGATCACTGCGACGGTGTTTTTCTTGATGGTGAGATTGAATGCCGACTGGGGATCGCGATGAATCGCTCGACAGACCCGGGCCACACCTGGTGTGTAAGCCATGGACAAATCATCACGAGTCTTCAATGGCGTGCGGTTGGCAATTTCAATCTTGCCGCCCAGATGCATTAAAAATGTACGATCTGAATAGTGGACAAACTCGACATTCTTTAACTGCTGAGCGGCTTCCACTACACGCATCGACGTTTCTACATCCGCCGTCGTGACGCTGAAGTCACGCACGTTCTCTTCCTTGCTACTGCGGACCAGGTCGATCGCACCAATATCACCACCTGCATCAGCAATCGCTCGCGTAACATTGGCCAGTGCGCCAATCTCGTTTTTCAGTTTTAAACGCACAGTAAAACTGGTGCCCAGATTTTCCTCTATTGGCGCCGACATTTTATTCACGGGAATATCCTCTTGGTTTGCTGGTTCACTCGAGCCTGATCTGATTGCAGTAATTGGACGTTGGAAGCTGCATGCGAGTCCTCATTGGGCCAGACGTTGATCAATCTGGGCGTTGAAGAACCATGGAGCAGAACGGGGTAGCCGAATCGTCTTATCGCAGTGTAACAGAAAGCATTGTGATTTCTGTACCTGTCGCCAGACAATTTCGCTCCTCCCCGACCTCTAGCACTTACTGCAAGCAAGCCCGGCAACGCTACCCGAAAAGCTTGTTACAATGCAGCTGGAATCAGGCCACTGCCATCAGGTCAGGCGAACGCTTCGCGAGCATTTTTAGAAGGCAAATGAATGACAATGGTCACAATCCGGGTCACTCTTGGTGAGATCATTACATAGCGCATCGATTATTTATGGAATCCATCTATTACGTCCTTTGCTGGCATTGTCATCGCCGCTGCAAACACTGTTATGAAGAACGTTTCCGGCCTTACATACGTGAAGAACTGGAAAGTGTAGTCAGTGAAGCGGTACGCAACGCGCCGCACATTGTTGCCAATCTGCCCGAATCGATGCTGTATCGCGAGGCAATCAGTGATCCGCAGCCCGGCGGCCCGCTGTATCAGGAGAAAGTCGGCAAGATTATCCTGTCTGGCGGTGATGTACTGACCGAACCGGTTCGCGAGCGCGTTCTGTATCCAACTCTGGAAGCGATTCGAGACAAGTATGCCCAGCACGGAGGCATAAGGGTGGTCGTGCAAACCACAGGCGACTTGCTGACTCCCAAGATCATTGCTGAGCTACTGGACCGGGATGTCTGGTCGATCTCGGTTTCCGGCATGGATGATTATCATGTCGGCATGGAAGGCGACAAGAAACTCGCCCTGGCCGAAAAATGTACCGCCATGCTGGAAGCAGCCGGCCTCAAGGATGCCAATGCATTGGGTGAGCGCACGGAGCGTAGTAAAGAGGATGGCCCCATCTTCAGCATGTTTGGTGCTACGGAGGAAAGCTGGATCGGCAAACTCTGGCCACGCGGCCGCGCGTGGTCGAACAATCTGACCCACGCCACTCTGGCTGATAATTTTTGTGATGCCTGGTCTGGCGGCCTCAACTTTCTCAATCATGGCTTTGCCGGTGCAGAAGTCTCAATCGACCCGACTGGCGACGTGTACCCCTGTTGCATCAAGACTGCCAGTCCGCTGGGCAATCTGGTCGAAGAACCGCTTCTTACTATTCTCGATGACTTGACTGGTCTACCGGAAATGGAAGCTATCAATGCTGGCAAACCCGAGCGCATGGGTCTGCAACATGGCTGGAGTGTGACTGATTATCTTGATGCCTGTCAGACTGAGACTCCCGCTGGCAAACCCTACGCCAATCTTTGTGTCGGTTGCGATCGCTTTCACCGCGAAGTACTCGGCGATATCCTCGATGACCGACGTCGTCAGCGCCGCAGTCAACGACTGGGGATTCTTGCCAGTAATGGCTAGGCGTGCCGCCTTCGGCAAAGGCCTGCTTGCTGTCGTCACTTGTTACCTGATCAGCGTCGCACTGCCAGGCAAGGCCCAGGTGGATACTGATAACTGGCCGCTGGTTCTTGAGCAGGCCCACGGTCAAGAATTGTATTTCAATACCTGGGGTGGTGAGTCTCGCATCAATGGCTATCTTGCCTGGGTCGCAGCTCAAGTACGAGAGCGATTTGCCATCTCATTGCAACACGTGCGATTGGCAGACACGGCACTTGCCGTGTCGCGAGTGCTGGCCGAGAAACAGGCCGGGAACACTGATGGCGGCACTATTGATCTGCTCTGGGTAAATGGCGAGAATTTCGCGGCCCTGAAAAACAACAACTTGTTGTTCGGGCCCTGGTCAGAACAACTTCCCAACTTTGCGCTGGTGGATGCCGATAATTTTCCGGAGATGCGTGCCGATTTCACTGTCCCGGTCGATGGCCTGGAAGCCCCCTGGCTGCGCGCGCAACTGATCTTCTATTTTGACAGCGCCGTGATCGCCGACCCACCGCAATCGATTCCTGCGCTGTTAACCTGGGCCAAAAACAACCCGGGTGAGTTCACTTACCCCAAACCACCAGCCTTTCTCGGTTCCACTTTTCTCAAACAGGCTCTGCTCGAATTGGCCCGCGACACCGACGCGTTATTCGCGCCTGTCGAGCAAAGCGATTTCGAGCAGATAACCGCAGTGCTTTGGCAATACCTGGATCAGCTACACCCTTATTTGTTACGCAAGGGTCGCTACTTCCCTAGCAATGGCGCCCAGCTCAGAAGGCTCATGGCCGACGGCGATACAGCGCTGGCCTTCTCGTTCAGCCCCAATGAAGTCATAACCGGCATCCGCAATCGGGAACTGCCCGAAACGGCGCGCAGCTACGTATTGAAGGGCGGCACTATTGCCAATGTGAGTTTTCTGGCTATCCCGTTTAACGCCAGCAACAAGGCTGCTGCCATGGTCGTCGCCAACTATCTGCTCTCGGCTGAAGCCCAGGCACAGGCCAGTCTTCCTGAGCAAATGGGCAGCACAACTGTATTATCAATGGCGCAGTTGAATACCCAGCAGCAAGCACTGTTCGATGCTATCGATCTCGGACCCGGAGCGCTAAGTCCGCAGGATTTGGCGCGTACCCGGCAAGAGCCGCACCCATCCTGGATGCCTGCCCTCGAGGCGGCCTGGCTTACAAGGTACAACCGGCGCCAATGATGCTACGCCTGGCAACCCCTCTCATCTTTCTTCTATTACTGGTACCCGTACTGGCCGGCATTGTAATTTCCTTCCTGCCTGCGTTTGGCTTCCTACCTGCTCTTGGCGGCAACCAGTTAACTTTACAATGGTGGCAGACTCTAGCCGATGTGCCAGGTATCACTCATAGTGTTTCGCTCAGCCTGATTGCCGGACTCGTTACACCATTGATCGCCTTGATACTGGTTCTTTTATTTCTCGCCAGCGCTAGCGGTCGCCGACTGGATAGCTGGACACGGCGTCTGATTTCGCCAGTCCTTGCAGTTCCGCATGCAGCGGCCGCATTCGGGCTGGTCTTTCTGATTGCCCCATCCGGTTTCCTGTTTCGACTTTTTTCGCCCGCTCTGAGCGGCTGGGACAGAGCGCCAGATCTCCTCATTATTAATGATATCTGGGGGCTAAGCCTGATCGCTGGTCTCGTCATCAAGGAGATACCCTTCCTGATGCTGGTCGCCATGGCTGCACTGCCACAAATCAATCCCGAACAGCGATTGGCCATGGCGCGCACACTTGGCTATTCGCCTGTTACCGCCTGGCTGAAAGTAATTGCGCCGGCTTTATATCCGCTATTGCGGCTGCCGTTATTTGCGGTCATTGCCTATGCCTCAGCCAATATAGATGTGGCATTGATTCTTGGCCCGAACTTGCCAGCCACTTTGAGCGTGCGTCTGCTGGACTGGTTTGCCGACCCTGATCTGGATAATCGCTTTCTCGCCGCTGCGGCAGCAATCCTGCAGTTGGGCGTAAGCGCACTTGCCATCAGTTTATGGATTGCCGGTGAAAAATTGCTTGGCTGGCTGACCAATGGTTGGATGCAAAATGGTCAGCGCCGCTATTGCGAAAAACCTCTCCAGATAGTGGGCCGTGCTGGCGTGCCGTTGGCTCTGTCCATTCTGGTCATGGGTCTATTGTTGTTGCTGATGAACGCCTTCGCCGGATTCTGGCGCTTTCCGGACACCCTGCCTGACGAGTGGACATTACGTCATTGGCGAAGTGCGGGAATGGCCATTGTCACCCCGCTTAGCAACACCTTGAGGATCGCTGTTCCAGTGACGGGACTGACTCTGGTACTGGTCGTTGCCAGCCTGGAAGCCGAGCATCGCCAGCAACGAGAACGCTCATTATTCGCTGGACTGCTGTACTTGCCGTTGATCATTCCACAAGTTGCCTTTTTGTTTGGTTTAATCGTAATCACTGAATTGCTGCAATGGCAGCCAGGCTACTGGCTGGTCGCTCTGGGGCATATACTGTTTGTATTGCCTTATATGTATCTGACGCTGGCTCAGGTTTATCGCCGCTTCGATACACGATGGCTACAGTTGGGAGCGACATTGGGGGCCACTGCCAATCAGCGACTATGGCGTATTCGACTACCCATGTTGCTGGCACCGCTGCTCACTTCTGCTGCAATCGGATTGGCCATCAGTATTAGCCTGTATTTACCGACTCAGCTGCTCGGTGCTGGCCGGATCAGTACCATCACCACTGAAGCTGTTGCACTGGCCTCTGGCGGCAGTGCTGGCGTAATCGCCGTTTTGGCAAGCTTGCAGGCCATTCTGCCCATGCTGGCATTTACTGCCGCACTGGTCGTTCCGCAACTAGTCTGGCGTCAACGGGCTGGCATGAGAGATACTCGCGATTATGAGTAACAAACCGGAACCAGCCTCAGCCGACCCCAGGTTAAAACTGGAACAGGTACACATTGCTCTGGGCTCGACAACACTGGTCGACCTGGATTGTACGATCGCCGGTGGCGAGATATTCACGGTTATGGGCCCATCGGGTTCTGGCAAGTCATCCCTGCTTGCCTATCTGGGCGGTTTCCTTGCTCCTGCATTCACTGCCTCGGGAAGTGTGCGAATTAACGACCAGGAAGTGACTGGACTGCCGCCTGAAGAACGCCGACTTGGCTTGTTGTTCCAGGACCCGTTGTTGTTTCCTCATCTTTCAGTCGCCGGCAATCTGCAATTCGGTCTGCCTGCTAAAGCCGTCGATAAAAAAGCGCGGATAGCAGCCGTGCTGAATCAGGCTGGGTTGGCAGACTTTGCCGATCGCGACCCCGCGACACTGTCTGGCGGCCAGAAATCACGCGTCGCACTATTGCGTCTGTTATTGTCAGAGCCGCAGGCAGTCTTGCTGGATGAACCATTCAGCAAACTGGATACTGATTTGCGCCGGGACATCCGTGAACAAGTGTTTCTTGGCATCCGCCAGGCAAAACTGCCTGCCATATTGGTCTCTCATGATGAAGCAGATGCTGAGGCAGCAGGCGGCCAAGTGCTAAGGCTCTGAAAAAGCTGCTTTTTATTTTTTGAACCATCGCTGACAATTAGACCTATTTCATCCTGTTTATTGCTCTGCTCGCCTGCTAATGATTAAATCCCCTATCCCAATAAATCAGGTCCCGCAGTTTGACGGGCCTCGACATGAGGTAAAAGAATAATGCTCAATAATATTCTGGTAATTGCCGACCAAGACATCGATCAACTGGCCGCTATGGAGAAAGCTCGCTCTGTGGCTCTGGATGAGACCAGAATAACCGTATTGGGTTTCGTCCCGGCCAGTGCTGGGGTTGACGACAAGAAAATCGCCCTGCAAAAGGCAGTCGATACTCACTTTTCTGACTGCGCTTCTGCCACCTGTGACGTTGTGGCCACAGACGACATCGCTGGCTACTGCCGACAATACTGCGCTGACAATCCAACTGATCTGGTGATCAAGACTGGCAACCGGTCTGAATCGCTGTTTTACACGCCACTTGATTGGCAATTGGTCCGCGAGCTGGATTGTCCTGTGTTTATCAGTACGCTGCAGAAATGGCGTGCCCGTCACACCGTGATGGCAACGATCGATGTTGAAAGCAAAGAACCGCATCAGATCGCCATGAACAAGAAAGTCATCCTCTGGGCTCAAGCATGGGCGCAAAAACACAACTGCGCGCTGCATGTGGCGTATTGCATCAATGTCCAGAAAGCCCTGGCCGAACTGGACATTGTCACCAAGGATGAAGTCGAAGCGAAGAAGGCAAAGGACGTCGAGGCCAAATTACAGGCATTTCTGAAAGAAAACGCGATCGACTACAGCAGCATATTAATCAAGGCTGGTGAAGCACCAAGAGTGCTGCCCAGCCTGGCGAATAAACTAAAAGCAGATTTGGTCGTAATTGGTAGTATAGGCCGCAAAGGGCTCAAAGGAGCACTGCTGGGCAATACCGCTGAGAAGACTATGCACAAACTGCGAACTGATATCGCAGTGATCCACCCAGACTAGACATTCAGGCAATTCTTTCCGTCTGTCGAAACACATGCGTGTTTCGACAGACGGAAAGGGTCGTAAATGAATGCAGGAACCTCATCTCGAATGAGCATTTAAGCAACAGGACATCACAATGACGCAATCGCTAACATCGGCCTTTATCTCCAACTTTCTGGGATCGGCGCCCGGATGGTACAAGAAAACCATTATCGCCTTTCTGTTAATCAATCCGCTATTGTTGCTCATCAGCCCAACACTGGTGGGTTGGTGTCTGATTCTCGAGTTCATTTTTACGCTGGCGATGGCACTCAAGTGCTACCCCTTGCAACCCGGGGGCTTACTTGCCATTGAAGCAATTATCCTCGGGCTAACCGATACCCATCACGTTCTCGAAGAAATCGAACATACCCTCGATGTAATTCTGCTATTGATGTTCATGGTAGCTGGTATTTACTTCATGAAGAACATGCTGCTATTCGTGTTCACCAAAGTACTCATGAAAGTCCGCTCGAAAGCCGCCCTGTCATTCCTGTTCAGCTTTTTGGCTGCCTTTCTTTCAGCATTTCTCGACGCACTGACAGTAACGGCTGTGTTGATCGCTGTGTCTGTGGGTTTCTTCTCGGTATACCACAAGGTCGCTTCCGACAAAGGGTTCGATGATGAGCACGACCATGGCGTCGATACTGAAATCAAGGAGCACAACCGGGCAGATCTGGAGCAGTTCCGCGCTTTCTTGCGTAGCCTGATGATGCATGGCGCCGTCGGCACCGCATTGGGTGGCGTCTGCACCACGGTTGGTGAGCCGCAGAATATTTTGATTTCCACTCGCATGGGCTGGGGCTTTTTGGAATTCTTTCAGCAGATGTCACCAGTGACTATGCCAGTTCTGGTGTGTGGTCTCATCACTTGTGTCGTGCTCGAGAAGACCAAGAAATTTGGCTATGGCGCTGAGTTGCCCGACAAAGTGCGCGCTATCCTGGCTGAATTTGAGAAAAATGAATCAAACAAACGAACGATGAAAGAGAACGCTGCACTGATCGTTCAGGCGGTTGTTGCAGTACTGCTGGTAATTGGTCTGGCCATGCACTGGGCAACACCTGGCATCATCGGTTTAATGGTCATTATCCTGTGTACTGCCTTTAACGGTGTGATCGAAGAGCACCAGCTCGGTAAGGCATTCGAAGAGGCATTGCCGTTTACTGCGCTGCTTGTTGTGTTCTTTGCCATCGTGGCCGTCATCAAGGATCAAGGCCTGTTTGAACCTGTGATCACGGCGGTATTGGCTCTGGATGAATCCATTCAGCCCGGGGTGTTCTTTATGGCCAACGGCTTATTGTCCGCGATTAGCGACAATGTCTTTGTCGCCACCGTCTATATTGATTCGGTGTTGGCACAATTCGAAGCTGGCGCATTCAGTCGCGAGCACTTCGAATTATTGGCAGTTGCCATTAACACCGGTACAAATTTGCCGAGTGTTGCCACACCAAATGGTCAGGCCGCGTTCCTATTCCTGTTGACGTCTGCTCTCGCACCATTGATTCGCTTGTCTTATGGCAAAATGGTGCTCATGGCACTGCCCTATACCATCGTGCTAACGATTGTGGGCTTTATCGGTGTCTATAACTATTAACTAACAGCGCCATTTGGCGCCAGATTAGTCATCAAAAACCCGGCTACCCCTTGTCCTTGCACATCGGGTAGCCGTTCTTTATTTCAGCTGTTGAGCAACAGTACGATCACCCTGAAAACAGACACTATTGTCATTCACGACCTTTCCAGCCCACGTTCTGCTCGTGAGCGTATCAATTTGCTGACATAGAACTGTTCGGGCTACAAATCTTATAATTTTCATGTAAGAAAACACCCTAAAGACTTTTCCCTCTCACCTGATCTACCTTCAGCGCAGTGTTCGTGCTAACTTCCGCAATAGCGCTAACAACTGCCAATACAGAAACCCGTAAAAACACAGACAAGTCTCTGTCTATCGTGGCGCGCCTTATTATTGTCATGCAACCAAGAGAGGATATCTGATTGGAGCTGCAGCCGGAAAATTCAATGGCTCAATCAGCATTGAGAATGGCCAACCATAACAGGACCGTTCTTGAACAGCAGCAATTAGGGCAGTTGCCGCTCATTACCATGTCACTGGCAGTGGTCACTGCGCTTTCCGCGATGCGCGACCTGATAATCTGGAGCGAAGTTGAGTCAAACTGGATGCTTGAGCTCAACAGCATTGCGGTTGCCACGAATGTATTGATCGCCATACTCGCGCAAATTGACAGAATTCCAGCTCGGCTCGCCAATATTGTCACTGCCTTGAGTCTACTGCTCATTGCCAGCAAACCTATCGCAACACTGCCTATTGATTTGGCACCAGCTCCACTTTATATCGCCACCGTCCTGCTTGGCGCAGCAATCGCCTTGCACTCTTTAAAATGGGTAATAGTAGTCAATTGTATTGCCACAGTCGGCTACGTTACGACTGCGGCAATCTTCCTAACGCCACTACAAACCGCAGTAACTGCATCGGTACTTTTTGCTACTTTACTCATTAGCTTCTTTATTGTTAATCGCCGCATCGAAGACGTTTTGTACAAGTATCGGCTGACAGAACGCATCAAGGAATTGGAGGCGATATTGCCCATGTGTTCAAGCTGCAAGAAAACTCGTAACGATGCCGGCGAGTGGTTATCAATAGAATCCTATATTGAGCAACAAGGTGGCCCGCAGGTCAGCCACAGTGTTTGCCCGGAATGCAAGAATTCAATTTATGGAGACTTGCTCAAGGGGCGTTGACCGCCCTTCTTGTTTTGCACGTTGCTCATGAAAAAGGCCGCGACCCATAATTTCAGGAAGCGGCCTTTTTGTTGTGCGGTGTTGAGAAGGCCTAAGTAGTACCGCCACAAGTTATATTGTCTTTAGGCGTAGCAGCTCTAGCAACACACCGATGGGGTGCATATCTTATTGAGATGCAGATCCCTCAACTTCATCTTTGCGCGCACCCGCAAGAATGCCTGGCAGCGCATAATTACCCTCATGACAGGCGTACTCGTAAATGCGATCTTCGACGGCATTCATAGGAATCTCACCTACCCAGGGCTGGGTATAGACTTTCGGGTCATCGACTGTGAATCGATAGTGAATTTTGTCATCTGACACACGGGTGAAGCGTTCGGTGACCACTGCGTCTGATGACAAATAAATAAAGTGGCGCAGTGATGCGCGAAAGCTTTGTTGCGGATGGAAATTAGTCGTTTCCACGACGAGAGTATCACCTTCGTACCACCCCATAGAGTCACCCATCCAGGGCTGGCGATTCAAATGCTTACCGTCGCGCATGCGGATTATACGTGCATCATGATTCATTTCGGCAAGAATCACGACATAGTCAGGTGTCTGCACGATCTGGCTATGGTTGTTATAGAGTACCGGCAGCATGGGCGGGCCACCAGAAGAGCCAAAACCAACCAGGCAGCGCTCACCCAATGGCCGGGATTCCGGGCCAGCGAATGCACCCAATGGATTTGCAAGGCTTGCAAACGCAGCACGTCGACCCTCCGGATCCCATGGCAAGCGCCCATCTTCTGGCTCAACAATAATGGAGGTTCGGATTTCTCCATTGATTTCCGCCATACGCTCACCCGGGTCCATCCAAAACGTGTTATAGCCTCCCACATCCGGCTCATCGCTTTCTGCCGTCAACCCGTCCAGATAGCTTTCTCCAGTTTGACCAACTTCAAGCGCCTCTTCCGGCGTAATGACCAACTTGCCATTAAACTTCGCATCACGCTCCAGCATGGTCACCGTGGCAATATTCCAAGTGCCTTGCAGATCGGGCACACCAAAACTCGTGCGTGGTACCTCGTAGTCTGATTCCTGAGCCGTCGCGCTGAGCGCTAACGAACTGCATAGCGCCAGCAGCGCTGATTTTCCTAAATACGTCCTTACAAACATCTCGTTCCCCCCAACATTTGGACAGTCAGCTTACTGACCCCAATAAAAAACATCCAGACACTTAATAGCAAGGATACCGGAATTCAACTTGTCTGATCATTAGTTGGCGCGCGAGGCCACGCGCAAGCGTTATTCCTCGGATAAGGTAGATTCAATCTGGGAATCACTCAGCACTTGTCGCAGTGCATGATCCAATTCCTTAAAGCGGAAGGGCTTGTGTAGCAAGCGATATTCCTTGTAAACCAGCCCTTGTTCGGACAACACGTCCTGTGGGTAGCCAGACATGAATACGACCTTCAGATCGGGCTGTAATTGCTTTAATTGCTCAAATAGCTGCCGGCCATTCATGTCCGGCATAATGATATCGGAGAGCAAGACATCAAATGGCCCCTCTTCGCGCATCAGTTGTAATGCCTGCGCAGCACCTGACGCCGAGAAAACCCGATAACCAAACTTCTCCAGTGCATCAACACTCAGTTTCAATACACCGGGATCATCCTCGACAACGAGTACCAAACCCGAACCTGGATCAATGATCGGGCAATGATCCTCGGCCTGCGGTTTCACCACGCGACTCTCCGTAACTGGCAGGTAAATATCAAACGTTGTACCTGATCCTGGCTCGCTGGTGACATCGACATGCCCACCATGTTGTCTGACGCTGCCATACACCATTGCCAGCCCCAATCCGGAGCCTTGACCTGGATCCTTGGTCGTATAAAAAGGCTCGAAAATCTTGGGTAACTGATCCGAGTCCATGCCTACACCAGAGTCAGCCACGGATAGCACCATGAAATCACTACTGGGAAGTTGCATGGCAGTGAGTTCACGCGGATCAAGGCGCGCCGTTGAAATGGTCAAAGTGCCGCCTTGTGGCATGGCCTGTTGAGCATTGATCGCCAGATTGATGATCACCTGCTCCATTTGCGCGGCGTCAATCATTACCGGCTGTTCATCGGAATCAATGTCGGTGGTGATAGTGATAGATTCAGGCAGTACCCGTCTTAACATGCTGGTTTGTTCAGCGACGTAATCACTTAACAATGTCGGTTCTACCAATAATGTCTGACGCCGCGAAAAAGCCAGCAATCGCTTGACCAGATCACGAGCACGCTCACTGGCTGTGAAGATCGAATTCAGTTCCGTGCTGTCCTGACCACCGGCATCCGCCATGAGCGCTTCGGTATAGCCCATGATGACTGACAGTAGATTATTAAAATCGTGGGCAATACCACCCGCCATGCGTCCCAGCGATTCCATGCGCTGGGAATGACGCAGTTGATCGGCCAGTAGATTTTTATCGGAGACGTCAGTCAAACTCGAAAACAGCAGTTGTTCGCCGTCTACATTGATCAGTCTTCCTTCCATTTCAACATCGATTTTGCTGCCATCCCGACGCAGACCTCGCGCCTCGCCATGAAACGCATCACCCTGAATAACCGTGTTGCGAAACGCATGGAATACATGAAGGGATTCGGGAGCAATGAACTGCTCTGGGCGCATGGCCAGCATTTCTTCCCGGCTATAGCCATGCATAGCGCAGGCAGCCGGGTTGACATCAAGGAGTTCGCCATTGGGAGAATAAACGAAGATGCCACTAGCAGTACCCGCGAAATAAGCACGCAATCGAGCCAATTCCCGAGCCTGAATTTTGCTCTCATTATCAGCGTCTGATTGCTCAGACTTTCCTTTGTCAGATTCAGCGTTCTGCTTGGCCATGCTCAGTCTAATTAGTCTATTCGTATAAGCAACATCTGGTAGCAAATGCAATTGCTTCAGCCAGAGACAAATTTTAAGAGCATGAGCATACAGAGACTACGATTCGAGTCAATGCAGGAGTTGGCCCAATTAACCTGCTTTTATTCCTCACCGGCAAAGAGACGCCGGAAATCGCCCATATCAAAGGGTTTGGCAATAAATCCCGTGAGTCGCGAGCGCACTGCCTCTTCACCAATTTCACCGCGGGTATATCCGCTGGTCAGATAAGCATCCACTGTCACAATCCCGGCGATACGTTCAAGTAACTCCAACCCGGTCATTCGTGGCATTAGATAATCCAGCACCACCAGATCAAGCTCGTGTTGGTGGGCCTCAACAAGGTTCAGGGCTACTTCTGTATCAGATGTGGTAATGGCTTTGATGCCCAGCTTGGCAAAATAGGATTCTGCCAGATCCAATATTGATTCCTCGTCATCGACCACCAGTGCTAGCCTGGGCCGCGGGTGTATCGGTTCACGAAACAAGCATGTCTTTGCAGCCACAACCGGGAAGGCCACTATCATAGTGCTACCTTCATCAATTTGGGTCTCAACAAACATACATCCGCCATGCCCTCTGACGATTCCCTGGACTGCGGACAAGCCCAGCCCACGCCCAGTGAACCTGGTCGTGAAATACGGGTCAAATAAATGTTCGAATACTTCTTTGCTCATGCCATTAGCATTGTCAGCAATTTCCAGCAATACGAAGTCCCCTGGTTCGGCATGACATTCAAATGCCGCGCGTTGCAATTCATCAGTATCGAGATAACGGGAATGGACGGTGATCGTGACTCTCTTACTGGCTTTCCGGGATTCCTCTAATGCTTCAATGGCATTACTGACAAGCAAGCGCAGCATTTGATCAATCTGCTTTTTGGAGCCGTTTATCGGTTTGACCAATGGCTCAATGCTTGATTCGAGGTGAAAGCCTGGTGGCGTGACAATCTCAATCCCTGCTACAAATTCCGCGAGATTGAATTCAGACAACACAAAGTGCCCCTTACCTGAATAAGCCAGCATCTTGTTACAAACATCCGCTGCCCGGGCAGAAGACTGGCCGATGGCTGCCAGCTTGTCGCGACTGTCCAACGCGTCGATCTCATCCTGCAACAATTCGACATTACCCGAGATAATAGTCAATAGATTATTAAACTCATGGGACACGCCACCGGCGAGGGTCGACAGACTCTCAAGCCGTGATTCCAATTTCTTGTTCAGGGTCTCGATCTCAACGTTACGCTTTTCGAGATCTTGCATGCTTGGCATAGCTACGATTTTGGGAATAAGCGGCCAAAGGTAGGCAGCTGTAATCACTGACACTATGCCAGTGGCTAATTTGAAGATACCTTGAATCCCGTACGCCGGATACCAGACAACAATTATATTAATAACGTGCGTGATGCCGCACAAGAGAATAAATGCGACGAAAAGGAGTATGATTCTGGCAGGGATTTCTGGTCTTTTTCTGACCAACACCAACATAGCCGCCGGTATTGAAAAATAAGCCGCGGCGATAAGTACATCAGAGCCAACGTGTAGTAGTAGTAAATCCCACCGCCACATATAGCACATGCCATGTGGCATGAAGTTACTCAGTGACGTGAACTGTAACAAATAATCCATAACATTTGCTCCGCATCACCGATGTCCTGTCTTGCCCCCCACTGTAGTTAACTGGCCATAACCCGAGGCCCGTGCCGCCCGAAAAATACAAGCTTGGGATAATCGCACTTGCCAGTATCCAACCTCCGTATATCGTAATGTAATATAACAGCCTGCTTCATACCGAATTAGATCGCCATGATTTGATGCAATTCACACTCTGAATCATAAATTTTTCAGGTCTTAGAATGATCGGTTTCACCTTTCATCGCTTGCCCAACCATCCAGATTTTGTAGAAGGCTAATCAATCATCAGTTTGATCTGGTCTATTAACTCAGCTCGAGTAAATGGTTTTCGCAGCAGCGGAAAATTAAGCTCCCGCATGGCATCTTCCTGCTCGTGGAAAAATCCGGACATGAAAAGCAAATTTACCTTCGGGTCGAGTTTCTGTATCTGGGCCGCGGCCTGAGTACCGCTCATGCCTGGCATCATCATATCCATGATCACCAGCGCTATCTCATCGCGCCGCTTGGCAAACAGGTCCACCGCTTCCTGACCGCTTTCACAAGTTATCACTGTGTAATCGGCGCTTTCTGAAAAGGACCGTGTCAGCGCCAAAATATCAGTGTTGTCGTCGACTATAAGTAGCAATCGGTGAGCAATGCCAGACGCGCGCTTTTTTTCTGGTACTTGTGGTGCCAGCTCCTGATCGACTGCCGCTTCAGCAGCTATTTGTCGCTCCACTTTCACAGTGTCCCCGACGTCTGCCTTTGAATTCTTGACGAGCGTACTGGCAAGGGGGAGAAACACTGTAAAGGTGGTCCCCTCCCCCACTTCGGAATCAACTTGAATCAAGCCCTGATGCTGCTTGATAATACTGTAGCAATTGGACAAGCCCAGCCCGGTACCTTTGTCGCTCTCCTTGGTTGTAAAGAATGGATCGAAAATCCTTGGCAGATGTGTACTGTCGATACCGATTCCGTTATCACTTACGCAGATTTTGGCAAACTCTCCCGAACATACCAAATCATACGGACGGCAAAAATCAGCACTCAAAAATAGTCGACTCAATGACACTTCGATATTGCCCCCGTCTTCGAGCGCATCCCGTGCATTGATAATCAGGTTGAGGATGATCCTTTCCAGCTGGGTCTTGTCACCCTCGACTACCAATGGCTGGCTGGCACGACACAAGTCGACCTGAATATTTTCACCCATTGTGTTAGCCAGTAGATTGTAGGCATCCATAACCAGCAGATTGAGGTCGAACTGCGATGTCAGCGCCGGCCCCTGACGGCTGAGAGTAGACAGCTTGCCAGACAACTCCATGCCGCTGGAGATGACACGACGAATATTTCTAAGACGCTCATTGGACTCAGCGTCGGTGACTCTCTCAAGCAAGAGCTCCACATTTGCGAGCGTAACATGCAGCAAGTTGTTGAGATCATGAGTAACACCGCCAGCCAACTCGCCTATGGCCTGCATCTTGGCAGATTGTGCCACCTGTTGTTCAAGACGCTTGATCTCCGTGATATCACGCCCAACTGCGGTAATCCCCTGTAGTTGTCCTTGCTCATCAAGCACGGCGGTATTGGACCAGCCCAGCCAACGCCACCCCATTCTGGTCATGGCGCGCTGCTCGTGATAGCTCTGCGGCGTGCGCGAGGAAAGCTGTTCAAGAGACTCCCGAGTCGACTCGCGATCATCTTCATGCACCAGTGGCATGAAGTCCGAGCTCAATAACTCGCTCTCACTTTTGTCAAACAGGCGGCAATAGCTTGGGCTGACGTAGCGAAACTCGCCTTGGGTATCTATTTCAACCAGCAAGTCGGACTGATTTTCTACCAATAGCCGGTAGCGATCCTGACTGGTCTTGAGCGAATCCTGTTTATTAAGCAAAGCCCGGGTGATAAATGCCAAAAGCACTACCAACAACATGCCCAATACACGCCAGAACTGCACAGCCACATTCCCTTCGCCAATCAGGAAGCTCTGCGTCGGGATCAGCTCAATTGTCCAGGACCGACCACCAACATTAACCAGATTACGCGACAGCATCTCCTGCGCCAGTTCAGCGTCCACAGCACCACCCCGATAAATTACTGTCGAGTCAGCCTCTTGCAGGTTAAAGGCAAAACGGTCCAGAAGATCTTGTTCGAAGAAGCAGGCGCTCACCAGGTCATCAATGCGAAATACACCATTTACAAACCCCAGATGCTCACCTTCCGGGCTGAGTAACTTGCGGTACAAAACGAATCCAAATCCGGATTGCAGCAGCTCTACAGGGTTGGTTCGAACCAGCTCTTCCGTTTGCTCGGCTCGCGCCAGGCTGGCGACTACGGTTGGAATATCACTTTCTGACAGGTCAACACCAAGGGCGGCCAGATTGGGTGTGGCGGGATAGACATGGCGAATCACCCAATCGGCATCAACAAAATTGATGGCCTGAATGCCAGGCAACATACTGGACATTGGATAGGCCAAGTTATCCCATCTGGCAATCAATGCAGGCACGGATTCCCAGGGTTGGGCTGCCAATAGATTGATTGCCGCGATACGTGGCTCAATGCACGATTGCAAACGCAGTTGCAATTGCTGACCAGTGATACGGGTTGATATCTCAACTTCCTGCGTATGGAACCGAGCCAACTCATGATTCGACAGCACTACACCAGCCACCCCAACAACGAGCACGCCAGCGGCAATCAGATTGTTTTTTAATGTGTTCAAGTTCGCGTTGTGATGCCCTTATCCATGCCAGACTATTACGAGTTATCACGCCAAAACTTGAGTCACGTTAGCGCAATTGCCAATCACGAGCAAAGCATATTACACACTCGTTACTGGATGTCTTTGGATATCCATTCGAAGACTATACAAGCCAATTTACTGTCCAATACTTTTGAAAAACTCCTCAAGTTCAGACAATGGCCTGTCGTAGAGTAACGTGCGGTAGGCAGAATCCGTTCTATGTGGACGCTGGTCTGTCGAATCGTAGTAACCAAGAGCGCTATTTTTGATAACTGAACGACGCTCGTGCTGGCCCAGCTATTGCGCCCGGCTTGTTGAAAAAGGGATAGTGACCGTGGAAGATCTGCTGCATAACGTCAAAGATGAAATTCGCATTGAAACTGGATGCCCGGTATTCGCAGAGATAGTCGGCGCCAATAGCAAACTCAAAAGTAAATTTGTGGGTTATGAGCTGAATGAATACATTATTCTGCGCGCTCCCGCCGTGTCCGCTAATATTCGGTTAGGCATGCAAGCCGGGCAAACAATCGTCGTCAAATATGTCACGGCTGGCATTATCTATGCTTTTCAGTCCCGCATACTAAGTTGCATCACAGTCCCGGAAAATCTTGTTTTTATCGAGTACCCGAAGCTGGTACAAAAGCAAAGTCTGCGCAATCAACAGCGCTACTTTTGCTATTACCATACTATCCTCAAAGGAGAGACAAGTGAATTGACCGGCACAGTAGTGGACATCAGCATGGGTGGATGTTGCTGCCTGATTCCAAAACTCGGCAAGAATAAAGAGGTAGATTACCCTGAAAAGGGCACGCTAATGGAAGTGCATATTCAACGCCCTGAATCGGACAAGAAGCTGGTAATCCAGGGCACGCTCAGCAACATCTCGCAAGCAGAAATGAGTGATCGTGCCGGATTCGCATTTGAAAATTTAACAGACGAAGTTCAGGCCGAGCTACAGCAACTGATAGTACCACTCACTCCGATCTAGACACCTCAGCCCGGCTCAAGAGTGAACTGACGCCATGGCATTCAAATCCTAAAGTCCAGTCCGGCTATATTCTTTGTTGCCTGGCCTGATTGCTGTGGGCTGACAGGCTGGAGCGATCTGGCCAACAATCCAATAGACGTCCGTCGCCACTATCTAATTGACCAATAGATCAAAAGACCCTGTACACAACTAGCACAGTTGTGACTAGCCGTTCAGCCAATGCAGGGTCCTTCCCAATCGAGCAGTAATTAATGATTATCCAGAACGTCGCGAACGGTTTCAGCGAACTTCTGTGAGGGAAACGGTTTGCTTAGCAAGTTGATATTGCCCTGATTGAGCTCCTGAAAGCAGATCGCCTGGTCGGTATGCCCTGACATGAGAACAACTTTGGTGTCATTGCTGCGCTTCTTGAGCTCGCGATACAACTCCATACCATTCATTTTTGGCATGATGACATCGGACACCACCAAATCAAATGGCTTGTCAGTGGCATCGATAACGTCTAACGCGTGGGCGCCATTAATAGCGACAGTAACTTCATAACCCAATTCTGTAAGCACCGTGGTCAAGAGATTGCGGACTGCTTCGTTGTCTTCGACCAGAAGAATGGACTCACTGCCTTCGACCTTGAGTTGTTGCTCAGCATCGCCAGGATTGTGCTGCTGGGATTCAGGCTCCCCTTCGGCTTTTGGGAAATACACTTCGAACGTAGCGCCTTTACCGACCTCACTTTTGACCTTGATCTGGCCATTATTCTGTTTAACGGCGCCGAACACTGCCGACAAACCCAGCCCAGTTCCTTTGCCTTTTTCTTTAGTGGAGAAAAAAGGGTCGAATATCTGTTCGAGATTCTCCTTGGGGATACCACATCCGGTATCAGTAATAATCAACCGGACGAACTGACCGGGCTTGATCACACCCAGCTTACTCGCCTGCTCGCGATCCAATTCAATATTTTCCGTACTGAATGTACAGACCCCGGAATTCCTCATCGCATCGCGCGCATTGACTGTCAGGTTGAGTATTATCTGCTCCAATTGCGAGCAATCAATCTTTATTGGCCATAATGCATAGTCAGTGCGCACATCGATAGTTATGCCTTCTCCAAGCAAACTTTCAATAAGTTTCAGAGAATTATGAATCGTCTCATTGAGATTGAGCACTTGTGGCTCAACCATCTGCTTGCTACTCAAGTCCAGTAATTGGCTGCTCAGTCGTGCGGCTTTGCGGGCAGTATCCAGAACCATCTCAATTTCTTCTTTGTTGGGCAGGTTCCGCTCTGCATTCATCATGCTTAGCTCAGCATAGCCCATGATCACTGTGATAAAATTATTAAAATCATGCGCCACACCACCCGCTAAACGACCAATAGTTTCCATTTTGCGGGTCTGATGTAATTGCTCTATCAATGACTGCCGTTCCTTTTCTGCAACCTTGATATCACTGATATCGCGCAGCACCACAGAAAAACAATCAACATTGCCAAGTGGATCTTTATGGACGATCAACACCTGTGATCCAGCAATCGGCTTTCCGTCACACGGTGTAATTTGCACTTCGCAATGGCTTGCCCCGAATTTAATAGCCTGAGGAATTTCCTGGCTCACAAAGTTTTTGACGCTCGCGTTATCTAGAAACCCTGCCAAACGAAGATGCGAAATATCAGTGTTGTCGTGCAGACCCAACATCGCATAGCCGGCAGCATTTAGCGAGATCAGGAAGCCGTCGATATCGATGGTGGCAACCAGATCCGTAGTGGTGTCGTTGATCGCAAGATGTCTGTTTAACTGAGTTTCAGCCAGTCTTGCCTCACGTTGCGCCTGCCATCGTGTCATCACGCCACACCCCCACAGAACGCCTCATAGGCATGTAGATAGTCTTCATAGCTGTTGTTCACAATATGACAGAAATCTTTTTGTGTTATTGCCAATCGATTGAGAGTGTCGTTTTCACTTGTCAGAATTTTTTCGATACCTACTTGCTTTGGCGTTGTGAAATTCAATTGATCACTGAATGTACCAGTGAGATGCATGATGGAATGACTAACAGTTTGCTTTTCGACTTCATGCTGATGATGGGTTGAGATTCTCGCCATCAATTCTTCAGAGAAATTCCAGTTCTTCGCCATGGCCGCGCCGACGTCCGCATGGTCGAAACCAAGCATCCGTGTTTCCACTTCATAGTCGGCTTGACTGTATTCTTCCATCTCTTCCTTTACTGCATTTAACAGATCCGGCTCACAGTAGTACAACAGCAGCCTGCCAATATTCAGCAGCAATCCACTGATAAAATATTCTTCCTGCTGTGCACTATCTTGTTTGCAATGCTCAGCGAGGTTGGTCGCCATCACTGCACTGAACACACTCGAACGCCAGAATGAACTGATATCCAGACTGGACTCCATCGAGTTCATCGTCTTGACAATAGAGGTAACAATGACAAGGTTGTTCAATTCTTGTTCACCCAAAATACCCAGTGCATGACTGATATCCCGGACCGACTGAGGTAGGCCATAGTAGGCGCTGTTGACGATACGCAGAATGCGTGTGGTCAACGCCGGGTCAAAGAGAATGATCTCTGCTACCTCGCGCTGAGTATGGCCAGAATCGGCCAAGACCTCGCGCAGGCGCATACAAATTTCTGGTAAGGAAATCAGAGAGTTGGTTTCAGCTAACAACCGTTCTGCAGATTCAATTCTATCCATCGTTCGTCACTATCCAAGTTGGGTTGGCGTTCATTCAATGGGTACTACGACCAATGGATGCTATTTATTAACCCCTAATTATGACGATTGTCTAATATGAATCTGCCGCAAAAACTGCGCTACAATGCCCGCCAATCAAGGAAACTATGCTGGAGTACACTGTGCAATCGGAAATGTTGAATCTTTTCGCCACCCCTCTTTATCGTGGTTCTCTCGGGCGTTCATTCAGCGACGCAGAACTCCAATGTTTCCGCAATCAACTGCAACAAGCACATACCGCGATTGCCAATCAGGCGAGTAGCAATAAGCGGGTTCTCGAATTACCTGCTCTTCAGGGTCTCCGTAACGAATTGCAGCAGCACCTGAGCAACTATTTCCAGCAAGTCTTTAATACTTCTAATGATGTACAGCTCAAGATCACACAATCCTGGCTGTCACTGACTCGCAAAGAAGAGTCCCACCACGAGCATACTCACCCGAATAGCGTCGCGAGTGGCGTGCTGTATATTAATGTGGGAGAAACTGACGGGATTAACTTTTATCGCAATGAAGACAATATCTGGCACGAATTACTACGCAAGGAGGAGAACTACTACAATGCGTATCGCTATTTCGTACAAACACAAGCCGGTGACGTGCTGATATTCCCGTCCAATATCCGCCACGGCGTGGGGCGCCAGCAACAGGAGATTGAACGGGTTAGTCTGGCCTTTAATTCATTTTTTGAAGGTGAACTGGGTAAGGATGAATTCTCCAATCAATTGCGTATCGAGCTGAAATAGCACAACTACTAAATATGCCTAGAACTCATATTGTAGTGACGCCTGTATCAGATCCTTGTCATAGGTATACAGATCAAACTCATCGTTGACGTCTTCATGGCGGTATTCAAGTTCGGTCAACCAGTGATCGGCGAATTGATACGCCACGCCAACACCAAGCCGTAACCTGCGGTTCTCGCGTGCGGCACGCTTCACGCTGCCATCGATATCACGCAGAACATTGATATCGGGAAAGTCGCTGGCAATAAATTCAGCTTCCAGCCGCGTGCGCCACTTGTCAGTGTGATGCCAATCCATTCGGCCTCGCAAGCCATTGCGCACAGGGGAATAGCTGGCAAATCCACCATTACGCATTAGATCATCACGATTATTCCATTCATGTCGATAGCGCACCGAGGTCACGGCCTTGGCGAAGCGTTTACCCCAGGTGAGTTCCAGGCGAGCCTGTTCACCCTCGATCTGGCTAAACCTGTCCCCCGCCCGAAAATCAGAATAGTTCATCCCGATTCTGAATGTGCCAGGCTGAAATCGTTTCCAGACCGCGCCACGCAATTGCAATTGATCCGCAACCTTGTCGCCATCAAGCGAAGTACTCAATGCGGTAACACCAACTTCGGATTGCCAACCCCACAGTGGATGCTCCCAGGTCAGCCCCCCACCGACTACGGTGCTATCCAGAAAATCCAATTCCGAAAATTGCTTGCCAAATGCCAGACCATGCAACCGCAAGCCATCGCCGCGCTGTCCTGCCAGATAGTAATGGGAGTAGAGGAGAGCTTGCGTGAAACTGTCCTCGCCACGGTCGGACTTTTCCAGCACATCGTCTGCCAATGTCGAGGCATTGCTATCAACTCCGCCCGTCATGTCGACCAGAGCAGCCCATTTTTTCTGCGCAGAATTCATCTGCACTTCGTCAGTAATGGCAGTTTCATTGGCCAGACTGCTCAGCTTGTTGTTGGCCAACTGCTGGACTCGTTCTTGCTCTTGCTGTTGTGCCGATAGAGTAAAATACTGCCGTGCCTTGTCAGTTTCGCCCTTTGCTTCGTAGACCAGACCCAGATTGTAGCGCACCAATATTTGCCAGCGGGGCACATCGACCAGTTCCAAAAATCTTGCCTCCGCTTCGTTCAGGCGGCCCAAGCGATAAAGACTCACCGCGATATTGTAATCAGTGGACTGGTCACCATCACCAGCTGCTTCTGCCTGCTCAAAGTGCTCCAATGCCTGACTGTAATCGCCAGCTTCGAATGCGCTCAAACCTTGCTCGGTTGACGATTGGTCTTGTGCGCTGACAGCAAGGCTTAGCACCGCGATGGCGGCGCACAACGTATTTCGTTTCCATAACATCATCGCTTTCTTCTCCTGAATGCGAGTTCCTAAATCCCTGGTAGTGAGTCAGTCAAATCATTCACGGTATCGTTCAGCACATCGTCCGGGACAATCTCTTCCTGAGTTGTGTCAATAGTCTCCTGCAGCAAGTCCTCATCAAGGGTGTTGTCCAGCAACTCTTCGGTCGGCGCGAGCTGGTCATTCAAGCCGTCGACCAGATCGGCTCCATCACCGATTCCGCTTGCAGTGTCCGTGACCGTGTCTGCCAGATCATCCACGTTGGCGGTTGACTCGACAACCGTATTACTGGTGTTGTCGAGCACATCATCTGCAGTCCCGGTTACGCTACGCACCGTATCAGTGGTTGTGTCGAGCACATTGCTCACGCTAGCGGTGACATCATCAGCTGTATCAGAGGGCAAGTCTCCCAGATTATCCACGATGCCGGTGACAGCATCAGTGATTCTGTCCTGCGTCTCATTCAGGGCCTCAATTGGCTCGCGCGCTACATTGTCCAGCGTCTCCTGCAATTGATCTTGTGCGGGTTCGGTTAATGGCACCGTGTCTTCGACCAGGTTATTTACTGAGGCCGCCACAGGATCGCTATCACTTGCGCCGCTGGTTTGGTCACCGGGACTCTCCGCGCCTTCCATGCCTTCTATCGCTTCTATGGTCTCGGTTGTTTCTATGTTCTGTGTGTTCTCGTTTTCCTGAGCGTTCGAAATAATGCTGTTCGGGTTAAAAAATTCCGGAGGGGGCAGATCAAGCTGATTGACAATGCCTTGCGAGGGTTGTGAATCACGCAATACTTGAATCGTGATATCCAGCTCAGGAGTTGACTGTGCAAAACCTGATTGCGCCAAAAACACAAAAGGAATTGTCGTCAGCAATTTGTACTTCCTGTGAACCTGCATGGCACCCTCCGGAAAAAGTGCGCGGCCTGCTAAGACCGCGCTTTTGGGGAACGTAACGAACGTTGGGGTTACAGTCCCAGAGTACTGGTCAAGCCAGCTGCAGTTTCAATGCTGCTGGCAATGCCAGCATCCAGGTCACTGCTCGCTTCTTCCGAGACTGACTGTGTTTCACTCGCCAGATCAGTACCCAGCTCAACACCCGCTTCTACAGAAGACTCAAGCGTTGCCTCAGTCTGGCTGGCTACATCGTTCATGGACTCTACCATCTGCTCCGAATCGGTCTGCTCATCGAGCATGGCATCACCTGCCAACTCGACACCAAGATCAGTTGCAGCGCTAATGTCTGATTCGACATTGACTGACTCTTCAGTGGTGTCAGTGATATCGACAATTGAATCCAGCGTAGTCGATACACCCGCTTCAACACCGGCGGTAATAGAGGCCGCCGCATCCTGACCTGCTTCGGTCATATCAGATTGACTGTCCTGCACAATGTCATTGCTCAAATCCAGACCCGCAGATCCAGCCAGACCAGTAGCGGCATCAAGATTCACGCCTACACCATCGCCAGTCTCAACAAGCGCTTCACTGTCCGAATTACCGGACAACAAGGCCGTAATATCCAATTCGCTGGTAGACTCGGTAGCATTTTCAGACATTGAATTGACGGCCGCCTCCGAATTGCTTTCAACATCAGCTGTTACTTGTGCAGCCACATCCAGAATCGCCTCTGAATTGCTTTGCAGAGAGTCGACGATCGCATCAGTATCAACATCAGCATTCACACCACCCTGTACGGCAGCTTCAGCTGTCACGTTGGCACTGGTAGCAGTCGAGCCATCAACTGCAGACTGAGTCTGGGCACTTGCTCCTTGCATAGCCAATACAGCAACAATCAGGCAACCAAGTTGTTTTTTACCAAAAGGAATTTTGTCTGTGTTAGTCCAAGTTTTCATGCTGGTTTCCTCCATTAAATTTGGGTAAATCCCACGTCCTTGAATAAGTCCTTTCATAATTCCTTACAAAAGTCCTTATATAACCATCAACGCAGCACGTTGTGGTTCTACTGCATCAACAGTGAATTGCATTTCCTTGCTGGCGCCATTTGACTCGACCTGCACGAAAATGTTGCCACTGTCATTTCCCTGGAGCTGAACCGGCAGGGTTAGCTGGTTATTGCCTGCAGTCAGGCTCACTGGCCAGCGAAGTTCATCGTTGGCCTCATAACCCGCCAGCCTTACATTGGCATCCATGCGCAATGTGATAGTGGTTTCAGGATAATCAGCTGGGCTTACCATCAACAGATTGACTTCGCTGACTGCACGCGGCGCCAATTGCACTACCTGTGTCGGTGAGTCATCTGACTCTGAATCCCTGACCGGCATTTGAGTTTGCAGTGCAACGCTTGTTGCCAGAACCAGACAAGCCGCAACTGCGATCTTGCGCATAATTCCAGACCCGTCCCTGGTGTCACTGCCTTCTCCTTGTAACCATGCTTGCTGCAATGCTCGATCAGCAAAACCGACTGACGCCGGCGTTACTGGCAAGCCCTGCAGCAATCGCGCAAACTGCAAATCCTCGGCATACGCAGTACAGCTCTCGCAGTCCTTCACGTGAGCACGGCCAACAGACGGTAATTCCCTTACCTGGCCACTGTGCTGTTCGAGTAATTGTTGCGTGTCTTTGCATTGCATGATTATTGCTCCTTCACTGACTAACACGTCGCCGACCTTTAAAAGGTTCCATCAGTGATAAATTTTTTTATTTTTTCTCTGGCTCGGTGCAAGCGGCTCTTGACTGTGCCGATACTGACACCAAGAATCTCGCTCACTTCATGAGCGCTATACCCTTCACTGTCATGCAGCAGAATCACGTCACGCTGTTCAGCCTTGAGGCCGCTCAGCGCCTGTTCGATGAGTTCCTGCTGACGAATAGTGTCGGCGGGATCAACTGCCCGGGTTTGCGATTGGATTTGCACGGAGGATTGCTGCTGAGATTCTGACTGCATGAGTTGGTCAGCTACCGGCACTTCTGAACCACCCAAAACAGCGGCTTCAGATTCAGACAACTCGGACTCACTGAATTCGGGGCGACGGGCTTGCTTGCGATGTAGATCGACGAAGCGTCGGTAGACTATTTTGATCAGCCATGGGCGTAGCTGCTCCACTTCTTCAAGCTCGTGAAGCCTCTTGGTCAGACCGACCAATGCATCCTGCACCAAATCCTCAGCGTCCTGCTGATTGCCGCACCAGCGATACGCCATCCTGTACATGATGTCGATATGCGGTCGCAGCAATGTGACAAACTTTTCCTGAGATCGGCTACGTCCTGTAAACAATCTGGTAATCGTGTTCACCAAGCACCTCATTCATTGAGTGTGTATTGCGCCAAGTCGCGCTGATCACGATTTATTCAGAATAACCTGCCGGCAAATTTTCCTACAAGGGCCAGAATGTTTACTGGTTCACACTATTCCATGTTGACATGGCGCTCTTGCACTCAGGCCATGTGGTTTGTCTTGTGTATACAGCAACACACAAGAAATTGCCGTTTGGCGGTGGACAGTGCAGATGTTTTTGGACAGTGTGAGAAATTGAGCAGGTATGGATAGCCTTCAACGGTATACACAGTTTGCTGTCGGGAAGTTTTTACGACATCCGATCAAACCTCGATCACATTCTGCTTAAGGGAGTGTTAATGTCGCTGGATTTACCATGACAGTCACAGGATAATTTCCGCCAGTGACTCAGGCAACTGGACGCCTGGGCACTATAAGTACCAGCCAATCAAGCAAGGAGAATCGAACATGCAAGCCAAAAAGACTTTTTACCAACTACCGTTGAGCGGGATTTTAGCGATGGTAATAGTCAGCTGTACGACCATCGACCCCTATACAGGCGAAGAGCGCACCAGACGCGCTGTTCAATATGGAGCGCTCGGTGCTGTCGTGTGCGGATTGATTGGTGCCGGAGAAAGTGGCCAACGGGCGCGCAATGCCGCCGCCGGTTGCGGGGCAATTGGCGCCGGTGTTGGCGCTTACATGGATGCCCAGGAAGCAGAATTGCGAGAGCAACTGGCGGGTACAGGGGTTAGCGTACGTCGAAATGGCGAGCAACTTGAGTTAGTCATGCCGGGTAATGTGACATTCCCGACCAACCAATACACAGTGCGCCCTGAATTTACAACAGTTCTCGATTCAGTGGCTGAAGTACTTTACAAGTTCACTGACACGCGCCTGCAAGTCATCGGTCATACTGACTCGACCGGCAGTGCGGACTACAACTACAGCCTCTCCGATCGACGCGCCACTAGTGTATCCAATTATCTGGCTTCGCAGGGCATCGAGCAGAATCGCCTGATTACGCAGGGTGTGGGTCCCGATCAGCCAATAGCCAGCAATGATTCCCCAGAGGGGCGCGCACTCAATCGCCGGGTTGAGTTACACATTATCGCCTCAGGTGCCTAGTGAGCTGAAAACCAAAGAAATTGCCTGAAAAAAGCGATTTGGCTGCTATTACAGGGCGAATTGGACAAAAATAAGTCCGATTCGCTCTGTTTCAGCACTACTTACCCCTTTAGACCGGGTAGGATATGTCTTACAATCCTCTCGCGATTTACCAATATCAAATAATATCCAAGCGCCAACGCCAAAATGCAACGATTTAATACCGTGCGTATGATCGACACATTGACCGCAGTTTCTTACTGCTCACCCTTTCGGGCCCGGAACCAATCAACCTGTGGTGCAATTGCACCGCAATGGCACTACTAGGCTTCTGGGCATCATGGAACCCACTTCGTTCAGTTATCAGATTATCGCTCAGGGCTTTGTCGCCCTGCTTAATCTGGTCATGGTGTTCACACTCGGGATTAACTACCTGAGTTCTCGCAAGTCTTACTTGCGGTGGGCAACGGCGGCTGGGCTGCTGGAAGCATGTCGCCTGATTCCGAATATTTCTCTACTCTGGGCGCCACAATCAGCCTTGTTAATCATCGGCTCCATGGCGATACAGTATCTGGCAACGCTGGTTTTACTGGCCGCTTTGCTGTGCTATCGCGCCAGAGCAGATCGCCGCTATTCTCTCTGGGCAGGGCTGTTCTTGCTCGTCGGCATAGTGAACTTCGCCTTTTTTACTGCCAACGGTATTCCCACTAATACCTCTGTATGGCTGCTACATACGGCACCGCTGAGTATAGTTACGACACTCGTACTCTGGCATGCCTGGCGTATGACCGGACAGCTAGGCATTAGCAAGGCATTCTTGCTGACCACTATCGCATTTCTGTTATTACTGCGGTTGATAGTGCCATTCACACAGGACGAAAATCTGTTCTTTTTGCTCTATTACATAGAAACGTTGACGTTTCCAATCGTACTGGCTGCGATCAATGTCTTTGCAGTGGAAATGGCAAATCAGCAGATCAAGCAGTTACTGGATTCTCGTGAGCAGTCCGAGCAGGACTTGAAGTTTATAATCGACAATTCACCGGACGTGATTCTCATTGCCGACAAGATCGGCTTGATCAAATCCTGGAACAAACCAGGAGAAACGCTTTTTGGCTACGCTGCCCAACAGGTCATTGACAAAATGCACATGGATGACCTGTTTGCTGACAATCACTGGCAGCGCAAGGCGGACGAGTCCGAGGAATTTACGACCAGGATCGAGCACGTCAAGGGGGCCGTTGTCACGGTCGCCGTGCGCATGCGACCAGTGACACAAGAAAACAGTTCACACAGTATTTTCGTCATCAAGGCCCTCGGTCAAGAGCAATCCGATATCGCTTCAGAGCATGGCGGCGAGGCTGGCAGCCCGCAGGCCTGAGCGTACCGCGAAACCAGCCACAGCTGCACATGTGGAATGTGTGGTCTTTATAGAACCAGGACCGAGGCTTTTTCGAACTCTCAGTCAATAAACACATCCCTCCTGCAACTTTCTCTAAAGCTCAGCCTCCGCCACGTCGTAGTGAACTTCAAGCACATTAAACCGCTTAGCCATCCTCACGGTTTTTATCCGCCGATAGAAACTTGCCAAACCAAATCGCGCATGTAGAAGGGTTTTCAGCATGGGTATTTTTAATAGCCGCATAGACAAACACAACGCTACAGAAATAGGCTTCACCAAACGAATTGACGAACTTACTGACCTGCGCGGCCAGGTCGCAGGCATTCGCGCTTCACAAGCGGTGATCCAGTTCAATACCGATGGCACCATCGTCGAAGCCAACGAACACTTTCTAAAAGCCACTGGATACTCCCTTGCCGAGATTCAAGGCAAACATCACAGCATCTTTGTGGACCCAGATTACCGGGCTTCAGATACCTATAAAGAGTTTTGGCAGCGTCTGGCTGCTGGTGAATGTCAATCTGGTGAATTCAAGCGCTTCACTAAAGACCACAGACAAATCTGGATTTCGGCTTACTACACGCCGATTCTCGACAAGCACGGCCGTACAGTAAAGATCGTCAAATACGCCACAGACATAACCGCACAGAAATTGGAACACGCTGAATACAGTTCTCAGATCGCGAGCATTAACCGCTCACGCGCAGTGATTCATTTGAAACCCGATGGCACGATCATTGAAGCGAACGATCTGTTCCTGCAAACCATGGGTTATGAATTAAACGAGATTCGCGGCAACTCGCACAGCATGTTTGTCACCGAAGAATATCGCAAATCTGCCGATTACCACTTATTCTGGAATGCACTGCGTCGCGGCGAAGCGCAGATTGGCACTTTTAAACGCATCAACAAAGCTGGCAAGGAAGTTTGGATTACCGCTTCCTATACTCCGGTCACGGATGATGAAGGCAAAGTAATCAAGGTAATTAAATACGCCAGTGACATTACTGAAGAACAACTCAAGCGAGCAGACTTCGAAGGCCAGATTAAAGGCATTCATCAATCCCAGGCCGTAATTGAGTTCAAGGTTGATGGCACCATCATTGATGCCAATGATAATTTTCTGGCTGCCGTGGGCTATGGCAGAAGCGAGATCATCGGCAAGCATCACCGGCTTTTTGTCGACTCCAGTTTTGTCAATTCCGCTGAGTATCGTAACTTTTGGGAAGAACTGGCAGCCGGTAGAGCCAACAGCGGTGAATTCCAGCGCTTCGGTAAACACGGCAGAGAAATCTGGATCCAGGCTACCTACACACCTATACGCGATGCCGATGGCAAAGTGTTCAAGGTAGTGAAATATGCCTCCGACATTACTGAGCAAAAGCATACAATTTTGGAAATTTCACGTCTCATCGAAAAAGTCAAAGATGGTGACTTGAACGAGCGAGCAGATACTACCGATGCCCATGGTGACAATAAGCTCATGCGCGAAAATATCAACGCCATGCTCGACGCTATTGTTGCGCCAGTCAACGACGTTGCCCGGGTAATGAAAGCGATTGCAGAAAAGGACCTTACCGCGAGAATTACCGGAAACTATCACGGCGTGATGGAAGAATTGAAGAATGACGTCAACACCGCGGTAGCGCAATTATGCGACTCGCTAACATTCGCCAAAGATTCAGCTAATACTGTTCAACGTGAATCACTGGAAATTTCCGACGGCAATTCCGAGTTGGCTGCGCGTACCGAGCAACAAGCAGCGAGTCTCGAAGAGACTGCAGCCACGATGGACGAAATGACCAGCACGGTAGAGCAGAATGCGCACAACTCGAAGCAAGCCAATGCGTTGGCGCAGAGTGCTCGCGAAGTTGCCGAGAATGGTGGTCATATTGTCAAGGATGCCATTATCGCAATGCGCGATATCACAGAATCCAGCTCGAGAATGTCCGACATCGTCAATGTTATTGACGAGATTGCTTTTCAGACAAACTTGTTGGCCTTGAATGCATCAGTTGAGGCAGCACGTGCTGGCGATAAAGGGCGCGGTTTCGCGGTAGTCGCTGATGAAGTACGCGAACTGGCCGGCCGCAGCGCGGTGTCAGCAAAAGAGATCAAATCGCTGATTGAAGAGAGTGCGGTTCGCGTCAAAGAAGGGTCGAGCCTCGTCGATCGGTCTGGCGACACACTGGATGAAATTGTCCTTTCTGTAAAGAAAGTCAGTGATATAGTCTCCGAAATTATGGCAGCAACCGAGGAGCAGAATACCGGTATCGCCAGCGTCAATAACTCAGTCCAGGAAATGGACGCGATGACTCAACAAAACTCTTCCATGGTGGAGCAGGCTGCCGCCAACAGCAAGAACCTTAGTGACCAAGCTGCTCGACTGAGTGAAATAATCACTGAATTTCGTATGCAGTAGCGTGGATCCTGTCAGCACATCAAAAAGACTGTCAGCCGAAACGGCTGGCAGTCTTTTCACTACTTCATGATTGGCTACTGGGCAGCCGAATAAGCCGGCCCATAGAGCACTTGTCCGGGACGCGCGCCAGTATGAATACCCTGATCGATGACCAGCTCGCCATTGACTACCACATAAGGGACACCATCAGCATAGGACTTCGGGAATTCGAAGCTATTGGTATCAGTCACGGTATCGGGGTCGAACAGAACAATATCTGCTGCGTAACCTGGCACCAACAATCCGCGATCCCGGAGGCCCAGTATCTGAGCTGGTAGCGATGTCATCTTGCGCACCGCTTCTTCCAATGTGAGCACGCCCGCTTCACGAACATATAAACCCAGTACTCTTGCATTGCTGCCATAGCTTCGCGGATGTGGGACCCCCGGCGCATCCAGATCTATAGCACCACCATCGCTGGCTATCGATACCCAGGGTTGACGCATTACCAGACGCACATTCTCTTCCGACTGGTTGTGAAAAACACCCGAGATGCGGCCGTCCTCGGCACCCATCAATGTAATGATCGTATCAGCGGGATCGTCGTCGCCCCGACGCGCGGCAATTTCAGACAATCGCATCCCTTCGTAAGCTTTGACTTCCGGCGTGTTAGCGCGGGCCATGGCGATGCCCTCCCACCAGCCATGCTCTTGAGACCAGGCGATAAATTCCGGATCACTCTTGATGCGCTCTCTTAATGAGTCGTCGCGCAGCATTTCACCGAAGCGATCTGGACCCTCTTCGCGCAACCACAACGGGAAATTGGCACTCCAGCCGTGTGCCATAGCGGTATACGGGTATTGATTCGCGGTGATATCCATTCCGGCTTCTCGGGCTTGTTGAATCTGTTCAACAAAGCCCGGCAGTTCATCCCACAACTGTTGACCGCGAATTTTCAAGTGCAAAATATGCACGGGTAAACTTGCCTCTTCAGCTACACGAAAGGCGAAATCCATTTCCTTTTGCTGCTCATAGCCTTCGCTACCAATATGGCTGAAGTACACAGTATTGTGCTCGGCTGTGAGCTTGGCCAGCTCAATGACCTCGTCAGGTTGCGCTGGACCACCACTTTCAAATCGTGTAACCAGTCCCCAGGCGCCTTCTTGCAAGGAACGGGTGAGGAGCGACTTCATTTCTGCTAGTTGTTCTGGGCTTGCCGGGCCCGGATCGTAACCCATCACTACCCGTCGAATCTGACCTTCCGAGACATTGGAAATAATATTCATGGAAATACCTTGTTCTTCGAGGAGCCCAAAATATTCAGTAAAGGTCGTCCAATTGTGGCCAGCAGGTACGTCTGGATCGATGGGCAATCCATCGCGCGGCGCTTCACTGCTGCTTTCGCCCATCACGTCGATAGTGACACCCTGTCGAATCTTGCTTTGCGCCAATGGGTTGCCCAGTAGTTGGGTGTGTGTATGCAAATCGATAAAACCGGGAGAGACAACCAGACCTGTTGCATCAATTTCCCGCGCAGCCTCAGCGTTATCTAGCTGCCCAATTGCTGCAATTCTCCCATCAGTGACCGCCACATCGGCGTACACCCAGGGATTACCTGCACCATCGACAACACGGCCGTTGCGAATGAGTAGATCATATTGCTGCGCTGCCGTTGGTAGCGTCACCAGTGCCAGAAACCCCAACACTACAGGTTTACATACGTTGTTTATCATTGTGCTAATTTCACGAACCATAACTACTCCTGTGATCAATTATCCGGGTAAAAAAAGAACAAAGTGGCTGTCTTTAACATTACTGCTGTGATCTGTTGTTAAATCTTCTATGTAAATCTTCTGCATAAATCGCTCCAATCTCGCCAGATAAGAAAAAGGCGTAGCAACACAAAGATTGCTACGCCTTTCCCAACACCCAAAACAAGCTACTGTTTCAGGTGACCCACAGCCACTGCTTGGTAATCAGAACTCATAGCGCATGCCGAGTCTGAAGTTACGCCCATAGATATCCATCAAACCGCGGTTTACATTGAAGTATGCCGCACGGTTTTCTGAACCCTGGTTAGCTGGAAAGCCGACAAGAACCGGATCGGTATCAAACATGTTCTTCACCGACAAGAACACTTGAGCCTCACCAGTACCACCGGTCTGAAAAGTCTTTGCCGCATACAGGTCAAAGAAGAATTCACCATCAACAGTATTGTCGTTGATTGTGTAGTTAGGTGCCGTAGACACCGGACAGTTGCTTGCACATTCGATGTAACGATTGTCAATCACACCATCACTGTGACCGCGGCCGGTCAGATTGAACGTCCAGGTATCCAGCGAATAGCGTGCTGTCATACGGTGAACCCAATCTGGCGTGCTACTGGTATTCTCACCAGCACGGTTACGCTGTGTCACACCGTCGTCCGCCGTATTCTGGACGTAATGTGTACCCATGTAGCGTAGTGAGACGTCACCTGGCGCACCAGAAAAGAAATCGCCAAGCGCGAAGCTGTAACTTGCTTCGACGTCATAGCCTTCAGAAATCAGGCTATCGAGGTTTTCGTATTCCAGATCGATGAACTGCAATACACCATTACCGTCGTAGCGCAGGTTGTCACAGTAGCGGTTTACACCAAAGATCAAACAAGCATCCGCCACATCCTGAGCACCGATGAAGCCAATCTCACCAGTCACTTCTACATCGTAATAGTCAACAGACAGAGCAAGGCCCGGCACGAAACTTGGCTGGAATACGACACCAAGACCAGTACCATCTGCTGTCTCTGGGCCAACTGTCGGAGTACCTTGCAAGTTCTGTACGAAAGGAGTCGATACACCGTTAATGGAAACAGCATTGGTTCGGGCTGTACCTGCATCAAACAATTCGGACAGGTTTGGCGCACGAATATCCTGCGACTCGGTTAAACGGAAAGTGATGTCTTGAATAGGCTGCCATACAAGACCAGCCTTCCAGGTTTTTACACCTCCGGAAGTACTGTAGTCGGTGTATCGGCCAGCAGCATTGAACTCCAGACCCGCTAGTAAAGGTACAGCCGTTTCGACATAGTATTCCTGTACATCATAGTTACCGGCAGTCACTTTGTAATTACCGTATTTCCAGCCGCTAACGTATTTCGGGTCAACAAAACCGGTGATTTCTTCTTCACGGTATTCACCACCAAACGCCAAGCCGATTGGGCCAGCCCAACCTTCGATGCCATCAACAGAGAAATTCACAGCGATTACATCCTGACGTAAATCCTGCTCTCGGCGAGGTTGACCTAACACATAGTCCAGGCCTTCCTGACTGGAAACACCCGTACCAAAGCGATTGATCGGCACACAGTCGCTACCTGGATAGCTCAGCGCGACACGACAAACAATTTCGCCAGTTGCAGGATCAACAACAGCATCAGTAGCATCTGCCAAGGCACTGAAGCTGAATGTTGGCTGCTGGTGTTCATCGGTTGCAGTCTGGCCAACCTGATAGTAAGCGTCAAAGCCAATACCATAGCCTGCCATATCGAATGCGCCTTCCATCCCTACGACAAAGCGTGTGGTTTCGCGGATGTTATTTGACCCGGAAGCTGGCATATCCGCATTGGATGTACTCATGTTGAAGGAGTCGATACCTTCGGCTTGCATGCGGGACACTATTTCTGCTGGAAGAAAGGCATTGTCGATGTGGATAGTACGATTGCGATCGGTCGGGTTAATGTAGTGGCTATAACCTTCGAATCCGGCGTAGGAACCTTGCGCGAAAATCTCCAGATCAGGGGACAGCTCCCAGCTTGCGCGTGAGAAAACACTCTTGCGCTGTACGTCAGAGCGCAAGGAGTTTGTACCAAGCTCACCAGAAGTTGAGTAGCGCCAGTCGCCACCGACCATCCACTGCCCGGAAGTTTCACCATAGTCCAGCGTGCCAATTTCGCCACCCGGGCCAAAGAATGTGCCCTGCAGAGGGCCTGAAACGATCAGGCCACCAGGTGTGTAATTGGAGATACCGATATTGTCACGGACGAGAAAGTGCGGCGCACCAGCTGATTTATCCGGATTGATTATGCCAACGTAACCTGTAGTGGCCCAGTCTGGAGCAGTATAGTGTTTGCCATCTTGATCATAGTATTCGCCACTGAAAATAATGTGGCCTTGACCGCCGGCAAACGATGTACCGGCTGTGACAACATATTTCTCATCACCTACGTCATAAGTAGGTATGTTGCCGGTTTCGATCGAAGTCTTGAAACCTTCGTAGTCTTTATCGAGAATGAAATTGACAACGCCGGCGATGGCATCTGAACCATAAGCTGAGGAAGCACCACCTGACACAACCTCGATACGCTCAACCAGCGACTGAGGAAAAGTATTGGTGTCGACCTGACCGGCGGCTGACGAGGCTACAGAGCGCTGGCCATCCAACAGTACCAGAGTACGACCCGTTCCTAGTCCACGCAGGTTAAGTGCAGCAATACCAGCACGACCAGAGCTCAATGAACCGGAAGAGGTAGAAGCAGTTGAGCTACCTTGAATAGAAGGCAGAGACATCGCAAATTCTGCGACGCTACCTGGCGCCTCTGCATTAATGTCCTCACCACTGAGTACGGAAACCGGTGTGGGCATGTCGTAACCGTCTCGTGCAATGCGGGAACCGGTGATAACTATGGATTCAATTTCCGAGGCATCATCTGCAGATGCAGCATCTTGTGCAAAAGAGGCCGTTGAGTATGAAAGAGCTGCCGTGATACTGGCAGCCAGAATAGCCCTGTGACTGTGCCGAAAGCGTGGCTTTGCTGGCATGTTGAGTTTCCTCCTGATGATAGTAATAAGTAAGCCTTCGAAGTGGGATTCCAGTATTTAAAGCTTCAGCTATCCAAGTAGATGCAGGTCTATTCAGACTTTTTGAAATACAGGTCTTCGAAAACTAGTCATTACACACAGAGCAGAAACTGTGCCAATTCGTATCTACACACACATTCCTTTCTTATTAAAGTATCGCATGTCCCTTTTTATAAGACTTAAATAACAGTATAAAAAGTATCTTTTGGGTCTCTCAATCATCCGGAAACCCTTATATTTACAGCTATAAGCAAATTCCAGACAGTTTTGTTATTTCCAATTGGCTATTTAGAATAATTTATATACTTTTAGGTTAATTAATTTTTTAATCAGACCGTATATAAAGAAACTACCCTGAATTTATCAAAAATGCTGACGCCTCGTAATTGAGCATATCGTCTATGCGCGCGCATTTTTGGTTCTGACCATTTTCTTTCGACATTTTCATATTGTGCTCTTCTACTGCGCGTAACCAGTTCCTCACACTCGCCCTGAATGCGAAATACCTTATCCCACGCCCCAAAATGAGACCAATGCACTTCGTAGGATTTTTGACGGTTCCGCACCAAGTTAAAACTTTTGTTCAGTTTCGGCGCAAATTGCGGCGGCCTTACGCCCTCATTTGGTAACACAGTACACTTGATCACTGATTAGGTGCCATATGTCATCCATATTCTGATCATAATCTTGCACGGCAGAATTCCCTGATCACTTTTCGACCACACCCCCACGAAAAATGTAGATCCTCCAGAATAACTTGCGTAACACAATCAGTAGCGCGTTTTTTAAAACCAATCATTTCAGCAACTTAAGACGCAAAGCACTAAAACAAGGCGAGAATAGCGTTTAACCGAGGTTTAAAATGAGTTTTTACGCGGATTCACGCAGATTTCAATCTGGTACGTTTCATGCACTCCTTCCCGTGCACGCAGGTCATTGGCTATCGACCACTTTCAATTTCTCTGCATTGATTATCGAACGAAGGCAACGAACTTTTGCATAGGAGCGAATCATGACACCGCCAGGCAAGACATCGATTAAACAAATTCTCTCACCACTTTTTCTAGGCAGCGCTGTACTCCTCACTGCATGTAGTGAGCAGGCACCAACTCCCCCTTCTGCTCAAACACCAATAGCTGAGGCAGTAGAAATTGCTACAGCAAGCGCGGCCCCTTCATTGGGCGTTCGCCCGAATGGTGATACCGAGCTCGAAATCGATATGAGTGAGATCCACTCGCCAGAACTACGCGAAGTCTTTGATCACATCGACAGCAATATCGATCAACACGTTGTGAACCTGCAACGCTGGATCCAGCAACCCAGCATTTCCAATACAGGAGAGGGCATTCAGGAATCTGCCTATATGGTGGAAGGGTTCTTTGATCAGCTAGGTTGTCAGGAAACTCAGGTCTATGATGTCGGCATCACTGAATGGGGCCAGCAAGGCAACCCGGTGGTCTATGCAAATTGTGATGAAGGTGCTGAGAAAACCGTCATCGTCTACTGGATGTACGACACCATGCCTGTCACCCAGCCCGATCTGTGGACATCACCACCGTTTGAAGCACGCATCGTCGAGCAACCCCCATTTGATAAAGTCATCATCGGCCGTGGCGCCAATAACTCCAAGGGCCGTCAAATGGCATTCTGGAATGCCATGATGTCCATTAAAGAAGTGACCGGTAAGCTGCCGGTTAACCTGATCTTCGTTGCCGAGGGTGACGAAGAACGTATGTCGATTGGCTATCGTAAATTCGTCCGCGATCATCCGGAACTCTTCGCTGGCGCTGACATCATGTGGGGTGGCGGTTCTTCAGAAGGTTGCGTGTTTGTCGAGCTGATCACCAGCGGTGAAAGCTGGGGGCGCGGTCCGACTTATTCGAACATTCATGGCGGTCGCAAGCGTGCGGTTGACGCACCGGCGTGGCGCCATATCCAGATGCTGTCCACACTCGTAGATGAAACAGGCAACCGAGTGATGATCGATGGCTTTTATGATGATATCGAGCCACTGACCCCTGAAGAAGAACAGATTCTTGTAGAAGCTGCAGAAGGCTATGACGTCGAAGTGGCTGCTGAAAGACTTGGCGTCGCCCGCTTCATCTCTGACGATCCACTTGATGTTGTCACCATGTCCCGCTATGGCACCTCGATGAACCTGGACGGTATCTGGGGCGGCAATATGTTTGAAGGTGGTTCTGGCGCCATCCTGCCAAACCGCATTGTGTCCAAGCACAACTTCCGCTACGTCCCGAATCAGGACGGTCTAGACATCGTCGATAAATTGCGCGCTCATCTGGACAAGCATGGTTATGAAGACGTTGAAATCAATATAGTCGGTGATGTGCCATGGGCCAAGATGGATGATGACAACGACATGGCTCGCGCTGCAGACAGAATGCGCACTGCCTTCGGTGTCGGTGTAGATGATCCAGTTCTTGAACCTACTATTCTCGGTGGCTACTGGCCTGCTTACCTGTTCACAGGCGACGTAATGGATATCCCTATCGCTAATGGTCAAGTCGGTGGCGGTGGTGGTTCACACGCAGCGAATGAATACTTCGTTGTCGAGGGTGCAGGCAATACCTACGGTATGGCTGGCATGGAGAAATCCATTGCGACAACAATCTACAACTATGCCGGTGTCAACGAGCCAGATTCGGCTTCTGACTAGCAATCGGTAGAACATTTGCTTGATTGAGGCACAGAAAGTCCAGAATCGCGCCTTTGTTGATTCTGGATTTTCCTGCTTCTTTGTTATCGATTTAAGCAGTAATCAGGAGAAATCGTTTTGAGTAAACCTGTCATATCAATGCATGATGTCAAAAAGATCTATGAGCTTGGCGACAACAAGGTACACGCGCTGCGCGGCGTTAGCCTGGACATCGAACCGGGTGAGTTCGTCACCATTACTGGTGCCTCAGGTTCCGGTAAATCTACATTGATGCATATTCTCGGTTGCCTGGATCGTGTATCAGCCGGCACCTTCAAGCTCAATGACAAAGATGTGTCCAATCTTTCACGTGAAGAGCTGGCTAATATTCGCAACAAGCAAATCGGCTTTGTCTTTCAGGGCTTCAATCTTTTACCACGCACAACCGCCACTGAAAATGTAGAGGTACCGCTACTCTACTCCCGCCCCTTGATTCCAGCTGTTGAGCGCAAGGAAAAAGCCCTCAGAGCGTTAGAGAAGATGGGCCTGTCGGACCGTGCCGATCACCATCCCAGTCAGTTATCCGGCGGCCAGCAACAGCGTGTAGCTATTGCTCGCGCGTTGGTCAATGAACCGTCCCTGATTCTTGCTGATGAGCCAACCGGAAACCTTGACACAAAAACCGGACAGGATGTCATGCAAACGCTACTAGACCTGCGTGAATCAACTGGCATCACCATTATCCTGATTACCCACGAACCGGAAATCGCCGCCTACGGCAGCCGAATTATTTCTATTCGTGATGGCTTGATCGTGAGCGATCAAGCCAATACGCGGCCCCCCATTCCTACAGAGTCGCCTTCTCTGGCAGCTGTGCCTTGAGATAGGTGACGATGTGGCAACTACACACTTCCACTGGCGAGGTGCACTGACATGCTAACGAATCCACATTTTCTGAATCTGGCCATACAGACTTTGCGCCGTAATCAGTTGCAGGCGATTCTGGCTATTCTGGGCGTCACTATCGGTGTCAGCGCGCTGGTAACCAGTATTGCCCTGGGTCGCGGTGCGCAGCAGGCAATCAATGAACAATTGCTGGCCGTCGGTGCCAACATGATTGTCATCTCGGCAGGCAACTATCAGGTAGAGCGCTCGCAGGATTCCGGCGCGGCGCCAGCCGATCATGGTTTCATCGAACAGAACGACAGCATCACACAGCATCTGGTGTCGATACCGCAGCAAACAGGCAGCTATGACCTGAGCCACCTGATTACAACGGCTGAGTACAATCCAGCCAATACCCTGCGCCTGATCAACACCCACTACGAAGACGACCCCAACGCCGAACATGATCACCCAACAGCCGCTGAACGCCTGGGTGACACGATGGCCGGCCTGGGTGCCGCTGCCACTCTGACACTGGATGATGCCGATGCCATCCTCAATCAACTCGACGGGGTGCAATTTGTTGCATCGGGCGTACATGAAAACGCCCGGGTTCAGCAACCGGGTGAAGGTGGACGCAGCTGGTTTACGCGCCTGCATGGCACCGAACCGGATTTGCCAGAAATCCGCCGCGGCTGGACGTTTCCACACGGGCGTTTTATTTCCCGAAGCGAATACAACAACTCCGCGCAAGTCATGGTGTTGGGTCAGGTAGTGGCCGACCGCCTTTTCGGCCGCGGTGTCAGTCCTGTGGGCCAAACACTCGAACTATGGAATCAACCTTTTCAAATCATTGGCGTGGTTGGCAGCAGCAGTTGGGTGACACAACCGTCCGCCGGCGATGACCAGTTTGATGCGGTCTACGTACCTGTGACCACCGTGCATACGCTTTTGAATCTCAGCAAACTCAACACGATTACGGCAACGACCCGTTCTGCCGGCGCTACCACGCAAGTGGCTCGTCAAATCACTTCCCTGTTGCGGCAACGCCATGGCATTACCGAACAAATGCCGGACGACTTTACCGTCAAGACCCAGGCTGAACAAATTCTCGGAGACGGCTTGCCACCACAAGTTGCCCGCGTGGTCGCCGGCAATATGAATACGGTAGACAACATCACCATCGAACAACTCTCGACGTCTTTGCAACGCGCCAACGCAACCATGATGGCACTGCTGGCTGGTGTGGCTATCGTGTCGTTGCTGGTCGGCGGCATTGGTGTAACCAACTTGCTACTACTCTCTGTAACCCAACGCACTCGTGAGGTTGGCTTGCGCGTTGCTATGGGTGCTCGCGGACGTGACATCGCTTCCCAATTTGTTCTCGAAGCCGTTGCCCTAAGCTTGATGGGCGGTGTCCTGGGTGCCATTGCCGGCGTCATCATCGCCAATAGTCTTGAAGGCGTGTTGCAGTGGTCCACTAATGTTTCCGTACTTTCCACAGTGCTCGCGATAGTTGTCGCGGCACTGCTCGGGGTGCTGGCTGGAGTCTATCCCGCGCGGCGAGCCGCACGACTCGATCCTATAGGAGCGTTGCATCATGAATAAGCGAGCTCTAACCCGATTGGTCTGCGCTTTCACTTTTCTGGCTACAGCAAACCTCGTCACAGCGCACGAAGATCATGGTTCTCGGCACGGCGGCTTTGTGATGATGTTTCTCGAGCTGCATTTCGAGCTCGTCGTGCCAGATGAAGGCGGCGTGCAACTGTATTACAGCGATGCTATGCGCATGGAACTGCCGGCGGCGGTTGTCTCCGATGTCGCGATCGAAATTGAACGCGAAGACTACGAGATTGAATCTGTACCGATGCGAATAAGTGATAGCGGAGATCACTGGATGGGCAGCAGCGAACCTGTTGATAACCCTGAGTCTATTGTTCGGGTAGCCTTCCTGTTTCAGGGTGAGCCATTCGTGTTGGATATTCCCGCAATGGTGTTACCGAAATTCAATACCGACTGTGCAGCAGATTGTGCTGATTAGAAGGCAACCATTTAACAGCTCACTATTTAGAAAACGACTCTTTAGAAGACCATTATGCTGACAAACCTCCAACTCGCCTTAAAGTCGCTCACTCAGAACCGCCTGCAGGCCAGCCTTACCCTATGCGGAATGAGCATTGGTGTCGCCATGGTTGTTGTTGTCTCAGGCCTGGGCCTCGGTGCTCAACAACAAATTGAAACGCAGATCGAAAGTGCTGGGCCGACATTGATTACCGTGCGCTCTGGTAACTTCAGGCCATTGGGCATTGCCATGGCTGGCCAACAGGACAGCAGTGGTGGCGAGTTGGCTGAAGGCTTTGCCGGCGAAGCCGGCTACGGTGACCAGTCTTTTGAAGAAAATGCAGCAATGCTGGCAGCGCGACAGCGTGCCACCAAGCCCAAGGTGTCTAAAGTACGTTCTCCTGCCTGGCCCTTGCGCCCAGATGAGATGACTCTGCTTAGCCAGAATATCGGCGATGTACGCGCTACAGCAGGTAGCGTCTCGGGCAATATTACACTTGACCCCGCGCCGACCAATCCGGTGCGAATCGCCAAGGTCTATGGCTTTCAACCGGCGTGGCCAGAGATGAAAGGCTGGCAACTGATCGAAGGTCGCCTGCTCACTGAACGCGAACATGCACAAGCTGCCAGCCTTACCGTGATTCCTGTTGAAGTCGCTGCGCGCTACTGGCCCGGCGAATCAGCGCTTGAAAAGTCCTTCGCATTAGGTGGCGATACCTACGAAATCGTTGGTGTCGTACGCACCGGCGAAGACATGACCAATTCCCTGATCGTACCGACTATCTTTATCCCGCTTCAGCAGGCACAAGATCTACTCGATCAACACACCTTCGATGAAATCAACGTGCGTTCGGCATCCGTGGGCAAGACCACTGAAGTGGCTACCAACATCCGGGCGGCACTGCGTAATCTGCGCGAATTGCCTGATGACACCATGGATGACTTTCGTGTCGAAACCCAAAGCCTGAATGCCATGCCGAGTCTCGGTACTGACCCGCGTCTGGCGCGCGCCGTCCATGCCAACATCATCGAATTCGAACAAGCTTCCTGGGAAGAAATGGCAACCAGCCTCCGCCAGGCTGGTCGCACTTTCACTTATCTGCTATCGAGCGCCGCGGCAGTCTCATTGTTAGTCGGCGGCATTGGCGTCATGAACATTATGCTGGTCTCGGTCACTGCCCGCACCCGTGAGATTGGTTTGCGCATGGCACTGGGTGCTCGCATGAAAGATGTATTGGCTCAGTTCATGGTGGAGGCCATTACGCTGGCTGCGCTGGGTGGCCTGGCAGGTTTGGTGCTTGGGGCAATCGGCTTGTACATCGCCCAGAATGTTTTGCATTGGACCACGGCTGTTTCGCCCGTGATGTTACTGATTGCCATCGTCATGGCAGCCGCCACCGGCGTGATTTTTGGTTTCGGTCCAGCGCGCCGTGCTGCCAGTCTCGACCCAGTGGTTGCGTTAAAAGCGGAATAATCCGAATGGTTTTTACGACTTGCTCGAAATGGAGTGATCTATGTTTACGATGATGCCTATTAACCTGAAGATGGCACTGCGCTCGTTGAATCGCAATCGCATGCGAACCCTGCTTACCATGCTGGGTATCATCATCGGCGTCGCAGCGGTGCTTACCATGGTTGCGCTGGGCACCGGCGCTCGTGCTTCGGTCGAAGGAGAAGTTACCTCGGCTGGCACCAATATTATCTTCGTCCGCTCCGGCAACTACACGCGGGGTGGTGATTCCGTTGGCATCGTCTCTGGTGCTGGCGCGGCAACGACTTTAATCCCCGAAGATGGCGAAGCGATCGTCTCCGGCATCGCTGGCATTCAGGCAATCAGCCCCAGCAACTCAGTACGCACTTTTGTGGCCAGTAATGGCACGCGTGTATTCGCGCGGATTCAAGGTATCGCGCCTGAATTTGCCGACATCTATTCCTGGAACATTGCCCCGGGCAACATGTTCACAGCAAGTAATTCCCAGCAAGCCATCATTGGCCCTGACTTGGTCAGTCAGATTTTTGGTGAAGGCGTCAACCCTGTCGGTCAGACCATCGAAGTGCGCAATGTCAGCTACACGATTGCCGGCGTCACAGACGGTCAGGCAGAGGATCACTCCGAGGCACTGTTCGTTCCCTGGCAAACACTGCAGGACAGTCTGGGTGTCGAGCACCTCGACTCAATCACTGTAGCCGCAGAACGCGCAGGTGAATCGTCACGCATCGCTGAGGAAATCAAAGGTTTGTTGCGTCAACGTCATGGCTTGATTAGCGCGGACAACGACAACACGCAATCGGGTTACCTGGCGCGTCAGGGCGGCGTTGGTGCCGTCCCCGATGACTTCACGGTGGAGACGCAGGCCGCCGAGGCGCTTACCAAGGGTTTGTATACCCCGGCCGCTGCTTTTGCGCTGGCCAATCTCCCCAAACTGGACGAAGTCACTCTGGAAGAAATGGCGGACACACTCGATCGCGCCAGCAATACCATGACTGCGTTGCTCGCCAGTATCGCCGGCGCTTCACTGATTGTTGGCGGTATTGGCATCATGAACATCATGCTGGTGTCCATTACCGAACGGACCAGGGAAATCGGTCTGCGCATGGCCACCGGCGCGCGCTCAGGTGACGTGGCAATTCAGTTTTTGATCGAAGCCATCACGCTCAGCGTGATCGGTGGCTTGATTGGTTTGGGACTGGGCTTGTTCTCAGCCGAGCTGGTCGGTTGGTCACTAGGCTGGCCAACATCTGTCTCACTCGCCAGCATGGGGCTGGCAATCGGTATCGCTGCCTTGGTAGGGCTAATCTTCGGCAGCTACCCAGCTCGCAGGGCATCACTGCTCGACCCAATCGAAGCACTGCGTACCGAATAATCTTTACCGCCTACACCAGTCATAACCTGCAAAGTTATAGAAAGCATCGACATTTTTAACTATCGAGGAGCCAACAATGTTACGCAAAGGCAAGACACCATTGAAGAATGTAATCACGCCAATTTTTCTGGGCAGCGCCGCACTGCTAACCGCTTGCAGTGAGCAAGCCCCAACACCACCCTCAGCGCAGACACCCATGGCCGAAGCTGTGCAAGTTGCCACCGCAGAGCCATCATTGGGAATTCGACCCCGTGGCGATACCGAACTCGAAATAGACATGAGCCAGATCCACAACACCGAACTGGCGGAAGTGTTTGATCATATCGACACCAACATTGATCAGCATGTAGTCAACCTGCAGCGCTGGATTCAACAGCCGAGTATTTCCAATACCGGTGAAGGCATTCAGGAATCGGCTTACATGGTGGAAGGCTTCTTCGATCAGCTGGGTTGTCAGGAAACCCAGGTCTACGATGTCGGCATTACCGAATGGGGCCAGCAAGGCAATCCGGTGGTCTATGCCAACTGTGACGAAGGTGCGGAAAAAACCATGGTGGTGTACTGGATGTACGACACGATGCCAGTGACTCAGCCCGACCTGTGGACCTCGCCTCCGTTTGAAGCACGACTGGTGGAACAAGCGCCATTCAGCAAAGTCATGATTGGCCGCGGCGCGACTAACTCCAAGGGCCGCCAAATGGCCTTCTGGAACGCCATGATGTCCATCAAGGAGGTGAGCGGCAAACTCCCCGTTAACCTGATCTTTGTCGCCGAGGGTGATGAAGAACGTATGTCCATTGGCTATCGTAAATTCGTTCGCGACCATCCCGAGTTGTTTGCCGATGCCGACATCATGTGGGGCTATGGTGCTTCTGAGGGTTGTGTATTCGTGGAACTGATTACCAGTGGTGAAAGCTGGGGCCGCGGTCCGACTTATTCCAATATCCACGGTGGTCGCAAGCGTGCCGTCGATGCACCTGCATGGCGTCATATTCAAATGCTGTCAACACTTGTTGATGAGACAGGTAATCGGGTCATGATCGATGGTTTTTATGACGACATCGAACCTCTGACACCTGAAGAGGAAGAAATTCTGGTCAAGGCAGCCGAAGGCTATGATGTTGAAGTTGCCGCCGAACGCCTCGGTGTAGCGCGTTTTATTTCCGATGATCCGCTCGACGTTGTCACCATGTCACGCTACGGCACGTCCATGAATCTGGACGGTATCTGGGGTGGCAATATGTTTGAAGGCGGCTCGGGTGCAATCTTGCCAAACCGGATCGTGTCCAAGCATAACTTCCGCTATGTGCCGAATCAGGACGGCTTGGATATTGTCGACAAGTTGCGTGTGCATCTGGACAAGCACGGCTATGAAGATGTGGAGATCAACATCGTCGGCGACGTGCCCTGGGCCAAGATGTCTGATGACAACGATCTGGCCCGCGCTGGTAATGCCATGCGCGAAGCCTTTGGTGTTGGCACCAGCGATCCGAATCTCGAACCAACTATTCTTGGCGGCTACTGGCCAGCCTATCTGTTTGCCGGTGACGTGCTCGATATTCCGATCGCCAGCGCGCAAGTCGGTGGCGGTGGTGGTGCTCACGCAGCCAACGAGTACTTTGTTGTCGAAGGTGCCGGTAATACTTACGGTATGGCTGGCATGGAAAAATCTATCGCGACAGTCCTTTATAACTACGCTGGATTGAATGAACCAGCCTCCGCGTCGGATTAAGTACAGGTACTGTGAAAAAGCTTTGCTCCGGGAAAATCCAGGGTCACACCTCCGTTGACTCTGGATTTTTCTTTTCCAATTCAGATTGAAAGCGCGGAAAAGCCTGCTGGCGATTCCTGCCCTTGATCAAAAACCTGCCACTCACTACGCCACCAATAATGCCATGAATGAAAGACTAACCATGCACTCAATACACCAACTCTTAACCAGCCGTTGTCTGGCTCTGATTGTCCTGCTTGGACTTTTATCAAGCTGCTCGCCCGAAGCCAGGCTGCAAAGCGCCGCTGAAGACTACGTTACTCTTGCCCTGACATTGAACCTGCATCAGGTTGGCGAAGTGGACAGTTATTTCGGCCCTGAATCGCTCATGCCGAGTCAAGCTCGCCCGCTGCAAGAATTGCAGGCTGATGCCAGTGCATTAATGACTGAAGTTGCTGAACTGGAGGTTCCCGAGAATAGTGCGCGGCAACAAGGCCTGGTCGCCAGATTGAAACATCTGATTAACATTCTGGACCTGCTACAAAACCCCGGCAGCCTCAACTTTGCTGAAGAAGCAAGTGCGCTCTATCAACTGCCTATGAACGAGTTGCCCCCCAAGACGCGCATGGACGAACAGGGTCGGGTCGTTTTCATTGAACGCGAACCGACAGCTCTTGAGATCGAACAGAAACGAATTACCGAGGAACTGGATGCTCTCTTGCCGGGACGCGGCAGTCTGCCGTTTCGCATCGCCAGCCTGCAGGCCCGGCATATGGTGCCACTCGACAAACGTGAAGAGGTTTTTCAACGCGCCCTTGCAGCATGCCGCGACGCAACCAAAGACATCTGGGAATTGCCGGCTGATGAGAACCTGAGCATTGAATGGACCCGCGATGTCAGTTCACCGTGGCACCGCTATCTTGGCAACAATCAAAGCAGTCTACAGATCAATCCATTGACCATCGGTTTCGCCGGCAGCATGCTGGATGTAGCTTGTCATGAAGGCTATCCCGGCCACCATGCGCAATTTTTGCTAAAGACTGCCAGCTATGCTGGCGCCGAAATAGCCGTTGAAGATCAATTAGTATTGCTACGCTCGCCTGAAGGCATCCTGCGCGAAGCTGCAGCCGACTATGGCGTAAAGCTGGCGTTCACCACACAGGAGCGTAACGCCTTCGAGCGTGATGTATTGTTCCCAATGGCGGGAATGGATACCGGTGAGCTTGAGACTTATCTGCAAGTGCATTTACTGGTCAAGCAACTGGCGGTAACTACAGTGCCAATCCTGCAGGAATTTGGCGATCAGGCATTGCCGCGCAATGCTGCGGCGGTCGCGCTGGAGTCAGAGAGTCTGGTGGCAAGCCCGATGGCCTTGCTGGATTTCATTGAAAAGTTCGGTGCCTATTCAGTTGGCTACACGCTGGCGGAACAGCGCTTGAGTAACTACATTGATGCCAGGGCCAGTCAAAAAAGTGCGAAGTGGTCATTGCTGAAAGAAGTATTGGAAAATTCGTCGGAGATAGCCAACACCGTTTTCACGGCTGGCGCCGAATAAGGCGCAGCAATGATTGGAAGCAGCCCTGAGAGAGTGAGAGAGTGAGAGAGTGAGAGAGTGAGAGAGTGAGAGAGTGAGAGAGTGACTAGCACTCTATAATTGATACCGGCACTTCCAGTACGTTTATCGCCAGACCACCCGTTGCCGTCTCTTTGTATTTGTCTTGCATGTCACGTCCAGTATCGCGCATGGTCTTGATGACCTGATCCAATGACACATAGTGTTCGCCGTCACCGCGCAGCGCCATGCGCGCCGCCGAAATCGCCTTGATTGCTGCCATGGCATTGCGTTCGATACAAGGTATCTGTACTAACCCCTTGATAGGGTCACAGGTTAGACCCAGATTATGCTCCATGGCAATTTCGGCCGCGTTTTCCACTTGCGCAGGCGTACCACCGAGTACTTCGGTCAGGGCCCCGGCCGCCATCGAACATGCCGAACCAACCTCACCCTGACAACCTACTTCCGCACCACTGATAGAGGCATTCATTTTGTACAACGCACCTATGGCACCGGCAGTAAGAATAAAGTTTCTAATATTTTCCTGTGACGTGTTTTTGCAAAAGGTCAAATAGTATTTCAATACGGCCGGAATAATACCAGCCGCGCCATTGGTCGGCGCAGTGACAAGCCGGCCACCCATCGCATTTACTTCGTTGACGGACAACGCATACAAAGAGACCCAATCAAGCGGATTCAATTGGTCTCTACTGGTCTCTTCACTTTGATTACGCAGACTCCGGTAAAGCCTTGCTGCTCTACGTTTAACATTCAATCCACCAGGTAAATTTCCTTCGCCTTTATACCCTTCTGCAATACTTGCCGCCATGGTTTCCCATAACAAATCGATCTGTCGGTTGATAGTTTTTTCATCGCGTTGCGCCAGTTCATTGGCCATCATGATCGCACTTATAGGCAACCCAGAGCGATCGCAATGCGCTAACAATTCGTCACCGCTATTGAATGGATAGGCAACTTTGACCGCATCATGGAGCAGCAATTCGTCAGAGTCGGTTGGCTCTTCTACGACAAATCCACCACCAATCGAAAAATAAATTTTATGAAGCATGCAGGAAGAATCGGTATCAACGGCCGTAAAGCGCATACCATTCGGGTGAAACGGCAAAGACTCCCGCCCGCGTAATTGCAAGTCTTCTCGCGCGACGAATCTGATTTTTTTGCGCGCAAGCACATCGAGCGATTCAGTACTCTCAATCTGCGCCATGCGTTCTGCTATGCGTGACACATCAATGGATTCAGGGCGCTCACCCTCCAGCCCCATAAGCACCGCTTTTTTAGAACCGTGGCCCTCACCGGTAGCGCCCAGAGAACCAAACAGTTCGATCTGGATCCGGTCGGTGCTGCTGAGCAATCTGCTGGCATGCAGGCTCTCGGCAAAAAGACGAGCGGCCTTCATTGGGCCCACAGTATGCGATGAAGACGGGCCTATGCCGATTTTAAACAGATCGAAGACACTGACAGTCATATGGTTCCCTGAAATCATGCTATCCGACATGGCATCACTTGCTCTTTTTGCACTGAAAGGTGGCGATGCGCGACAGCCGCAGCGAGCAAAATGTGTGAAATGGCCCGTAAGTACGGCCTGTAAATCAAAAGCAATTCTTTATACGGAAATAGGAGCAAAGAGCATGCCACCAGTAATGGCATGAGTCAGGAAAGGGGCAGGCAATAGGCAGTCAGCAGGTAAGGGATTTACCGGTGCAAAGCGACTGACATGCGATAACAATACGTGCACAAGCTTGTCAAAAACATCGCAGGCGATCCGGCTGATCAGTCGAGTAGATTATTGGCTTGCCTGCGTTTCGAATTCTTTGATCTCGGCAGTGATCCCGTTAACCAACTCATTCGGTATCGGAAATGTCAGATGATATTGCGAGATACGCCAACCAGATGCGGTCTTGATCAATACCCCTGTGCCACGACTGGTGCCATAACTCTCGCTGGCCAGCAACTCATCGAACCAGGCTGACTGGCCATCGGGAGTAAGATTGATATGCCGCTCCTGCGGGTGATAGACCCAGCCTGAGCTGTTTTCGGCATAGCGGCGAAAAACGTCCTTTGGCCAGCGCTCCGCAGCATCAGTCCCCAAAAAGACGGCGTCCTCACTTAGCAAGTCAAAATAGGTTGACCAATCACCATTGGCGGCCGCTTCATGATAGGCATCAAGCACAGCAGCAATCGCACTGGTCTCAACCGACTGCTCTTCGGATTGGGCGAACGCATGAGAACTCAAGCCCAACAGGATCATGAGAACACTCATTAAAGCGGTTTGCCGGACTGACCGGCCAACGTCTTCAAGCACCGTCCTCAGTGAATCGGCAAGAGAAGACAAACCTGAGTATTTGGAGAATGCTGGTCGATTGTTACGCAGCCAGTTGATCGATTCGAACTCGCCTTGAATATGCTGCTTGCTAATCAGCTTTGCCATTATTGTTACACTCCGGTCATGAATGATAGACATGCACTGGCGCACATGCTTAATTCATTGTACCGAAGCGCCGGCAAATGTCTTCTATCTGACGAACGATCCAGGCGCTAGTCCAGTGTCGCTCAAGTAGTTCAGGATGGTGGACTATTCGGCAATCAACCACGAAAACTAATTAAGATTTGGCTGATAGTTCGAAGCCTTGGCATCGGACTGCTGCGTGACATAGACCCCGCCGCCGCTGCGCTTGGCTTCATACATCGCCAAATCCGCCAATTCAATCAACTGATTCTTGTCAGTGCTACTAGCCGGATAGAGCGCTACACCGATACTCGCTGAAATCGAGATTTCTGCGTTTTCCAATCTGATTTTTTTACTGGAAACCTGCTCGGCGATGCGCTCGGCAACGTGGATGGCCGGAGTAAATCCGTCATCTTCCAATTCTTCCAATAACACGACAAATTCGTCGCCGCTGAATCTGGCTACTGTATCGTAGTCGCGAGCACACTGGCGGATTCGGCCTGCGAACTCTTTGAGCGTATGATCCCCGGCCAGATGTCCGTAAGTATCATTTATCTGTTTGAATTTATTCAAATCAAGGAATAGCACAGCGAATTTCCGGCCGAACCGCTCAGCCTTTGACCAGGCCGTTTCCATCGCTTCCATAAAACTTTCCCGGTTGCTTAAACCAGTAAGCGGATCGCAAGTCGCGCGATGGATAATCCGCATTTCAGAATTCTTGCGAACCACCGCGGCACGAATGCTCTGAGCCAGTGATTTGGCTTCAAGATCAGCCTTGGATAAATAATCTTGCGTACCCGTCTTTAGAGACTCAACGGCCAGCTTCTCACTGCCGCCACCAGTCAACAGTATGGAGGCCACTTCCAGTTCACGTTTACCAATCTCTTCAATCAACCAGATGCCATTATGACCAGGCATGTTGTAGTCGACCACCACACAATCGAATGTTTCAGCTATTAATTTCTCCAGAGCAAGCGATGCGTTATCGACTTCCTGAATCAAGAAGTCACTAACCTGAGCTTCGTCTATCAGGTCAAAGAAGTGTTCACGATCATCTATTGAATCGTCGACCAAGAGCACTTTGAGTTTCCGCTCTTCTTCAAGCGATGTCATTATTGCTTTCTCCTGCTAGCGTAAAATAGAAAGTACTGCCTTCTCCAGGAATCGATTCTACCCAGATAATGCCGCCGTGTTGCTCAATAATCTTGCTGGCAAAGGTCAGGCCTGCCCCCGTGCCATAGCCAAACTCGGCTTCACTGTGCAGTCGTTTGAAAATTTTGAATACCTCTTGCTGAAACTCTGGCTCAATACCAACTCCATTGTCCGCAACATAGTAAACTCCGGTTCTAATTTCATCGTCCTTGTATTTTTCAGCCATATGACCGATGCGGATCCGGGGAATATTCTTGTCGTTGTACTTGATGGCATTGGTAATCAGATTCATAAACACGGAAGTCAGGTAGGCTTTGTCGCCGACTGAGTCTGGTAACTTTGACTCTACTGCTACTTCGACGTTGCGTTCATCGCGCAGGAGCTCAATGGAGCTCAACACTTCGGCGACGATATTCTCGATGCTCTGCGCGCTCCCTTCTACCTTCATTCGGTTCAGACGGGAATACTGCAACAGATCAGTAACCAGCTGCTGCATACGCTCGGCTAGCTCGTTGATACGGCTCAGTTTTCGGCCAGTCTTCTCATCGAGCTCCGCTGGCAGATTCTTGAGAACGGCTTGCGAGTGGATCTGTATACCACGCAGTGGCTCACGCAAGTCATGTGATGCAATATAGGTAAAATCGTTCAATTCACCATTGATGAGCTGCAACTCCTGGTTGGCAGCCTGCAATTGCTTTTCTTTTTCGACACGCTCAGTCAAATCCCGAATAACCAGCATATACTCCGTCAAGCTGTGATTCTTAATATCAGTAATGCTCAATTCTATCGGGAATGTTTCGCCGCTACTTTTTTTCCCTTTGGCAACAATCACTGCATGCGATTTGTGCCGATGCACTTTCTGACCGTCTCCTTCCACCGTAACCCGGCTAATCACGTCGATACCACAGACAAGCTCAGAAACATGCCGTCCTATAACCTTGTCTGATGAAACATCAAAAATCTCGCAACCAACTGGATTAATGGACACTATGTCAGCCACATCATCGACAGTTATGAAAGCATCAACCGAAGACATGATTGCTGACGATAAACGCTCATGCGCTGCCTCCTCACGCTTGCGTGCTTCGGCCAGACCCGTTATAGCTGTCTTGAATGCATAGGCCAGATCGCCAACTTCATCTCGCCGGTGCGTGGGTAAAGCAAATTGGGTCACACCGCGACCATAATCCACTACGCTCTCTTTTAACTGGGTTAACGGCGCCGTTAGATAACTGGCCGCCATCAGGGCCAGCAGCATTGAAAATGCGACGATAACGCCCGTTACGAACAAGTAGTCGTTTCTTGCCCGTCTGGCATCAGCAAACACATCGACTGCGGGAGCGAACTGGCCGATTGTTAGATGCAGTGTGTTCATCGCACTGCCAAAGGCGACTGATTCACCGTGGCCGATGAATTCTTCACCATCGATATCGGCAAAAATCAAACCTGAATCTCCGGCTGAATCTAGGAAAAACTCGGCTTCCGCTGTGAATGACTCCACCTCATTGGCCATGACAAACTCAGGGGAAATTGCGCCTGCATCGAGCCAGGCTGAATTGCCAACACTATCGACGATATAGGAATCGAACTGTGGCTCCATGCTCAACAACAAGTCAGCAAAAAGCATGCGAGCATCGAGATTGATCACAAACAAACCGAAGCGCTTGCCGTACATATCATTGACAGTGATCACAGATCGTACAGTCGGGGTTCGGTCCATCGTAATTTTGCCAAATTCCCTGTTATAGGTGATGGGCGACAAATAGAGGGTGTCGGGCGGCAAATCGAGTGTTTGCTTATAGTAAGATTCCTGGTACTTGGGCTGCAGAATCTGTTCTTCGACGACATGAATTCCCAACGCATTCTGGTCTACTCGAACCAGTTCTCTGCCTTGTTCAGCATCAGCGATGAAACGCATCTGGCGGTAGTAGGGGCGTTGGGCTAGCGCCGAAGAGAATATTTGCTGCAGCCTTTGCTGCCACTCTTCCATCGTGGAATTGCCTTCAACATCATAGCCACCATTGCGATAGGCATTGATGATGCCTTGAAAGGGTGGCGTTTGAGTCAGTATATAACTGTCATTTTCCAGCCCTTGAATAACGGATGTCATCGCTGAAGCCATGAGTTTGGTTTCACCAATAAAGGCGGCCTCACTTCGCGTCAACGCCATATCTTGCAGGCGAGTCAGTGCGAACACACTGATAATACCGGCGGTAAACAAGGTTACGGCCAGCAACAGCGCGATCATCTGCACTTTGATGTTCATCTTGAATTTCATGTTAGCGACAACGAATCGGGCAAAGTCATGGGGCCTTCTACGTCATAACAGCCTGACAACTTTACGGGTTTTGCTGATCTTTGGAATGTGTACAGCCCGGGCAAACCGGCCCTTCTGCTTCACTGGAGCTCAGCGTCGCAGCCATCTGCGCAAGTAATAGGAATGGCATGCGCTCACAACCCATGTCCTCAACAACCCCGGCAGGCCCAGAAATAGAGACCTGGAAGAAAGTCCGGTAAGAGAGTCCTGGAAGAGAGTCCAGCCGGCCAGGCAACGGAAATCACGCAGGATAAAATGCCATCCTGAGCACCTCCGGGTAACTGCCTTGCCGTTTAAAAAAACTGTTCAGAACATGGCGCCCTACGTCGTAAGCATTAGCACTTTCCAACTTTGTTCTGCAGCACCTTGCAGATTGTTAATTGCACTGACCCATGGAATTACAAGAAAAACTGGCCACGCTCGTGGATGACATGCCCGCATTTTCCAGTAGCGTAATGCGTGTAATGGATCTGACAGCGGATATCAATTGCTCGCCCAAGGAACTGGTAGAAGTAATCGACCACGATCCTGTAATGACCATGAAGATTCTCAAATTGGTCAACTCAGCGTATTTTGGATTGCGCAGTGAGGTTGTATCAATCAAACAGGGCGTCGTGATTCTTGGCATCAACACCCTGAAAAACCTTGCGATTACTATTGCTGCTGTAGGCATGCTGCCACGCAATTCCGTCAAAGGGTTTGACAGCCAGGAATTCCTGCTGCACTCATTGGGCACAGCAACAATCGCTCGAATACTGAGCCAAAAAATTGGTATTTCGTCACGCGACTCAACTGATTATTTCGTTGCCGGGCTGCTCCACGATTTCGGCAAGGTCGTATTGGTGCAATTCATGGCATCTCAGATGCAGGAAATTTTGGCCAAGGCCAACGCAGAGAATCTCGAACTCCATAAGGTCGAACAGAACATGTTAGGCTTCGATCATGGCGAAGTTGGCGGACAACTGGCTGAAAAATGGGGCTTGCCCAGCGCTTTGGTCACCACTATTCGTGAACATCACAACGTCGCCAGACAACATTGTCCAATGAGTGATTGCGTTATTGCCGCCAACCTCATTACCAAGCATCTTGAATTTGGGCATAGTGGAAATCCTGTGGTTGCAGAGTTTCCCGGAACAGTACGAGAACGCTTCGCCAATGACATGACGGGGTTATTGGATGAGTTGGGCGACCTGTCCAGCCCCTTGGCCGATACACGCATCTTCGCATCCATGTAAGCGACAGGGAGACACGATCATGGAGTTCACATTCAGAGGTGTACGCGGCTCAATCGCTTCACCCGGACCCAAAACGGTCAAGTATGGTGGTAATACCACTTGTATCGAAGTGCGCGGCGACAACGGTGAAATCATCATCATCGATGCCGGCACCGGCATTTTTCCGCTTGCCCAATCATTGCTGGCCGAGTTGCCCGTTAACTGTAATATTTTTATTACGCATACTCACTGGGATCATATTCAGGGTTTGCCTTTTTTTACGCCGATTTTTATTCCCGGCAATGACATCACGATCTATGGCGCGCCTGACCCAGTCACCCAGCGCGGCATAGACGCAGTTCTCAGCAGACAGATGGAGCATGCTTATTTCCCGATTCGCGAGGCCGAATTAAAATCGAAGATCAGCTATGTCAATCTGGCCGACCGGGAACGTATCGAGATCGGCTCGGTTGTTGTTGAGAATATACTGATGAATCACCCGGCTATGGATTACGGCTACAAGATTAGCTGCAATGGCAAATCTCTTTTTTTCACAGGCGACCACGAGTGGCCAAGCAATATCTACGAACCCGAAGACGATGGCTTTGAGGAATTTCAGGATGAAATTCAGCAGCGCTATGTCGAGACCATCGACTTTATTCGCGACATCGATGCCTTGATAATCGATACTTCTTATACCCGTGAAGAATTCCCCAGCAAAGTCGGCTGGGGACACGGCTCATTTGACACTTCTATTCAGGTGGCGCGGGAGGCCAACGTCAAGCATTGTTATCTCACCCACCACGAACCCACACGGTCCGACGAGGCACTCGAAGCTGCCTATGCGCAAGCTTTGCAAGACAACAATGTGTCTGACGCTGCCAGCGAGCCCTGTTTTCATCTGGCTCAAGAAGGCCGGACCATTTCCTTGTAACCGGGTTTACAGCTCGCTGATCATGACGAAGTAGCCATCCGGATCGAGCAAGGCAAATTCTCGCGTCCCGGTATTGGGATTCACTTGCGGTTCTTCTGCAAGCTTCAGTACAAGTGCGCGGGCACGCTCCAGTGCCTGCTCAAAATCATCCACACGAAAAAACAGCAACAAGCCATTGCCCGGTTCGGCAAGATCAGGGCTCACCAGCGTGGGATGGTCATGACCACCCCATTTGTGCAGGCAGAGCAGCACGGTGCCATCACTATCGACTAACTGACCAAAATAATCATGTGCCGGGCTACTCGCTTTCTGACCAAACAGTGACTGATACCAGCGAAAACTGTTAGCGACATCAGCAACGCCGATGATTGTCCAGGGTCGGATCATGGCTGGAGTTTCTCTTATTGTTATTGAAATCGAATGGTTACCCGAGTTTGAGCCTTGGATCGAGCCGAGACTTTTCGTTGGAGCAGTGTAAAGCCAGCAGCTGTCGAATAACAGCTGCTGGCTTTGGAGAGCTTATAGGAAAGCTTGCTGGCGACTAGAAGCGGTAAGTCGCGTAGAGACGGAAGGAACGAGGCTCGAACACGTGGTAGTGCCGATCTTCAACTGGCATGGTTTCGAACGGCAACTGGGATTCGTAAAAATACTCCACGTCGTGATCGTTGCTATCCAGTATGTTTAGCATGTCCAGATTCAGATGCAGGTTGTCGGTCGCCTGATAACCCAGACGCAGATTCAACATGGTACTGCCCTCAGCCTGCACGCCACCGTCAAGCGGAAAGTCACCGAAGTGACGAACCCGCAAATGGGCGTCAATCTGAGTGGTGGGACGATAATGAATGCCGCCACTGAATACGTGTTCAAGCGCACCGCCGATATCGGTCAAACCATCCACCGGGCGCTCGTACTGGGCATCGGTATAAGAGTATTCGACATCGAAGGACAACATGTCATTCATCTGATAGTACGACGTCACTTCAACGCCCTGACGCTCACTTCCCACACCGGTGTCTTCAGTGTTGCCGGCATCACCGACAAAAATCAGTTCGGAATCGATGTCGAGTTGCCACAAGGCAATTGACGCATTGAGCTGATCGCTGACAAAGAAACGTACACCCAACTCGGAACCCAGAGTCGACACCAGTGGGTCAACCGCTTGCACCAGATCGCCACTGACCGGGTCACGGCGAATGGTTGTGCCGCGCGCGTCGTTGCTGTGAAAGCCTTCACCGATACTGGCGTAAACTTCGCTATTGGCATTGAAGGTATAAATCAGGCTGAGATTGGACGTTACAATATCGTCAGTAGTTTCCCCAGTGTTGGCCGACAAGGTGGTCGGATCGCCGGCATTGAGTGCCTGCACAGAAAAATCATAGTAGTCATAACGCGCACCGAAGACGGAGCGGAAGTTTTCCGTCCAATGCAGTGTGTTAGACCAGTACAGACCTGAGCTCCATTGATCGACGCTATCCAGGCGAATCGGACCAGTGTAAGCACGGGCGTTCGATTGGTTCAGGCCCACTTGACCGATATCATCGATGCGCAACTGACCACCGAAGGCGTTGAGCATGTCCAACGACCCCAGCGTACCCTGCTTTTGCCACTCAAACTCGCCACCGTAAATACGGCGTTGATCCACCTGACGGAACTGATCACCACCCGGTTCGATGGCATAGCTGAAGTTGGACCACAATTCCATGTCGTAATCGATCGCGTATGCCGATGCCGTCCAACGACTACTTTCGGCGCGCTTCTCCCAGTTAAGTGACAGACTATAGCGTGAGGAATTGCCGCCAACGGTTGGATCGATCGAACCGAATTCGGTGATCAGGCCTTGATTTACAGCACGTGCAGGAATCTGGTCAGCAGAGTTCCAGGTATTGTCGTAACCCATAAAAGACACAGACAAGGCACTGTTCTCTCTTAACCATTGCTGTTTCAACCAGAGATTGGTCTTGCCCACATCTTCATCAACAGAATCCCAAGGGCCGGAGTAAATCTGGTGCTCCAGACCGTAAATGAACTCACCGTCCATCGCAGCAATGCCACCGCTGGCCAGTAAACGACCAAAGCCGTATTCACCGGCGGCCAGCGAAACCTGTTGACGGTTCATGCGCTGCATGGAAGTAATCTTCGCCGATCCGGCTCCAGAAAAGTCACCCACATCCGCGTAGTAAGAGCCCTTGCGGTATTCGATTTCCTGAACCAGTTCGGGAATGAGGAAATTCAGATCGGTATAGCCCTGACCATGACCGTGGCTACGCATATTAACAGGCATACCATCGATGCTGGTGGCGAAGTCAGTGCCGTGATCGAGATTGAAGCCGCGCAGGAAGAACTGATTGGCCTTGCCGCTGCCACTATGCTGTGTCGCAACCAGACCTGGTACCGATTCCAGAATCTCACCGGTGCGTAATAAAGGACGCAGCGCTAACTCATTTTGTGAGACCAGGCCTTCCGAGGCTGTACTCGCAGAGCCAACCAGATTGACGCGGCGGCCGATTACCTCCACTTCCTGTAAGTCTTGCGCCAGTGCCGGCGCACTGACTGTGGCGACCAGACTGCTGATCAATAAGGGTAAACGTGCGGGTAGTTGAACGGGTAAACGATTGGACACCATAATGCTCCACTGCTATAAATCATCTCCGACCTGCACCGCAGATCGCAGCCGAAGTCTCTGGATTTCATGTCCCTGAATCAACAGCAGGAAAGCGGATAAATAGATTTTTCATATTTATCAATAACATAAAGAAAAATAAAAACAGTGGATCGGCCCCTAAAAACCGATTCTGAGTCGAAGTTTCAGACAAGCCCATAACAATGAAAAGAAATCGCCATGCCCACAATGTGCTACCGAACTCGCTAGGCGAGTTGGAGCTGACGCTATTGGATGTTGTTTGGCAGATGCCGGACAGTGACGCCAGAACGATAACAGCGGAGCTATCTGACGAGCGCACGGTCAGTTTGAGTACGGTGCAATCAACGCTTGAGCGTCTGGTGCGCAAGAATTTGCTCGAGCGCAAGAAATTCAGTCACGCCTATCGCTACCGCGCTATTCAATCGCGTAGCGAGTTGCTTGGCAATCTGCTTAAAGACGTCATCAAGCTTCTGCATGATGGTAAAGCAGCGACTATATTAAGTAGCTTCGTTAATGTCGCCGACCGCCTTGATGACAATGCCCTCGATGAGTTGGAGCAACTCATCCAGCACAAGCGCAAGGAAACAGGAGGCAATCGTGAGTGAGCTAATTGAAGTCATCGGTTCTTTTTCGACTGTCTGGCTGGCGACATGGTTTAGCGGCACATTACTACTGGCGAGTTGTTATCCGCTAGTGCGCAAATCACTGATGAACTGGCACCCGGCAATTGCCTCCAATCTCATGTTGCTGTTGCTGTCATTTCCATTTCTGCTCAGCCTGAGCACTTCCCTGCTCCTGTTCTTGCCCGCTATCGAAGATCTGTTGGTGTCAGCGCACTGCCATGAGAACTGTCAAGCCCATCTGCCACTGGTAGAAATTCCCTGGCTCACTGAAATCGGCATTGGTCTGATTGCGCTGGTATTGGTTACTCTTACGCGCCGCTTGCTGAACAACTTGCGCACGACACGTAATCTCGAAGCGCAATTGGAACCGCTTGCTCAAACCAGCACTCAAGATCGTTTCAAGTTCCAATTACTGGATAACGCCACCCCGTTCGTATTTACGTTAGGCTGGTGGAAGAATGAGGTCTACCTGACTTCTGGCTTGCAAGCCCATTGTTCGACTAAAGACCTGAACATTATTTGCGCCCATGAGGCAGCGCACTCGGCACGCCGCGACAATATCCGCTTACTCATTGCCAATCTCTTCCTGCTGCCCCTGCCGGGTAAATTCGCCAAAGTCTTGCTGGCTGATTTGCATTTGTTTATCGAATCAGCCTGTGACTTCCGTGCGGCTGATGAATATGACCGGCTTGATGTAGCAGAGACACTGGTACGTATTCAGAAAGTTTCGCCAGGCCAATGCCCATTAGCTGGTACGACCATAGCCTCGGCTTTCACCGGCGCCGAAGTAGCACTGCGTGTCCAGGCTCTGGTCAATGGCCGCCAGCCATCTATGTACCAGCGAGTGGGTTTTCAATTGTCAGTCGTGTTGTTGGTGCTGTTCAGCATCGGCCTTGTGGACCCACTGCACCACGGCATCGAAACTTTGCTGTCACTGCCCTGAGTCAAGTACCACCTTCGATTAGGCCAGCACTAGCCAGAATTCGGACCGGCCATGCCAGCTCAGCGTGACTGATTGTGCGATCACCGTAATTCCGACAAGGGTCGTTCGCATGCAGTTGCCGGTAACACTGCCCCCAAACCCCAATTAAAAAGGCACCGGCCTGATGCAAATCGGACCGGTGCCTTGTGTCTTTCTTTTTCTCAATTAACGCGAGTTATTCGCTACTATCGGTTTCGCCTTTCACGTCCATCGCGCAGTGAGAGTATTACGGTGAATAACGCGTAAACGCACCACCTGCCCAGCTCAGTGAGTTAGGTCCTTCGGCTGCAAAAATAACGCCGTCGGCATCGACAGCAACGCCTTCGCCAGCGGTACCCTGATATACGCGATCTGGGCGTTCAAAGGGAGGAATGAACGCAGTAATACGGTCTTCGTCCACATGACCGATACGAACGCCATTACGCCAGCCAACATGATTGGTCGGTCCTGATTCGGAATCTATGGCGTAGACCATGTCGTCATCAGTGATGAACAATCCGCTGATACGGCCGTACATATAGCGTGAGTCGAGATAATTACCTTCCTGGTCGAAAATTTCCAGACGATGATTGCCACGGTCGGCTACCCACAAGCGGCCCTGGGAATCAAACTCCATGGCATGGGGCGTACGGAACTCTCCGTGGCGCACGCCAATTTGCCCCCATTCCTTCAGAAAGGTGCCATCAGGTGCGAACTTCATGATGCGCGCTGTCAGCCCTTCTTCGCGCCCTTCGTCCATTGCCGCGTTGCTGGTCATACCCTGACCACTGTGACCATCAGAGACAAAAATACTACCATCTGGCGCCACGATGACATCGTTGGGCTGATTGAAATGGGCACTGTCGTTGCCGGGTTGTCCGGGCGTACCCAGACTCATGAGCAACTCACCATCCGGACTGAATTTATGGACCTGATGGCCTTTGGTTCCATCGGCGTTATTCGCGAAGTCGGTAACCCAGACATTGCCTTCGTGATCGGCATGGATACCGTGTGGTGTCATCATGAGACCGCCACCAAAATTCGCCAGCACCTCGCCAGTACGACGGTCAAACTTGAAGATCGGGTCGACAGGATTGGTATCACAGTTTACCGGCACACCGCCGCCAAAACTGCTGGCGCCGCAACGCTCATAAGCCCAGACATGACCATCAGTAGGGTCAATATCGACACCGGCAGTAGAACCCCAGTTACGACCGTCAGGCAGGTTGCCCCAATTAGTGGTGACATTCGGGGCTGGATTCGGTAATCCCTCCCCCGTTATATGGTTCGGTTCGGATTGCCCCATCACCGCACCAGAGACGATCGCCGGCGCCGCAATAAGCAGACACTTTGCCAGGAAGTTTTGCTTGGACATGATTGCTCCTCATATTTTTTGTATTGTTATTGTATGCTGCCCCTCAAGAGTAAAAGGATGGGTCTGCCAAGTCCATTCACTATGCCGTGTTCCCTCGGGGAACTGACCCGCGTTTCCAGCTGGAGCGCCAAATACGCACCTGTCAGGAAATACGCGCTATCATGGCGTCATGACATCACCTAGCGACAATGAATTCACGACTGCTGTCATCGCAACACTACGTAGTCCATTCAAACAAAAATTCGCCATCCCGCGGCAGCCTAACCTGGTCCGCGAAGCGCGTGGCCAGCTCCTGTTTCACTCGCCCTATAATGACCCGAACACGCTACGTGGAATCGAACAGTTCACCCATCTCTGGCTGCTATTCCGCTTTCATGCCACCGCTGATCAAGGCTGGTCGCCGACGGTGCAACCACCGCGTCTGGGCGGCAAGGAACGCGTGGGCGTATATGCCTGCCGCTCGCCTTTTCGCCCGAATCCAATTGGCTTATCGGTGGTGGAGAATCTGGGCGTAGAGTCGATCGCCGGCGAACTGATATTACATGTCGGCGGCATTGACCTGTTGGATCAAACACCGATTATCGATATAAAGCCTTACGTTCCTTATGCGGATGCAGTCAGTGGCGCCGAAGCCGGATTTGCCCAAGACGCGCCGGGCGCGCCCAATCGCGTGCTTTATTCCGAGCAAGCAACGCAGGCGCTAGCAGAGAACGTTGATAGACTTCCTGACCTGTCAGCTTTCATCACGTCACTATTGCAGCAGGATCCGCGCCCGGCCTGGCGCGCCAAACCGACTGATAATAAACAGTACGGCATGGCACTTTATGATTTGAATATTAAATGGCGCATTGAGCCAGACTATATAGAGGTAGTCTCGATTAAGTCTCTGTCTGAATAGACCTTACTCAATCCATAGTCATCAGTCGCGAAACGATCTCAATACCCTGCCAAAGATTGAGCAGACGCAGGTTCTCGTCCGGGCCGTGTTGATTATTATCGTGATTGACCAGAGCGACACCCACGGTTGGGATCCCCAGGCCTTCGGAAAAATCACCGAATGGTAAACTGCCGCCAAGCGTCGGTAACTGCACTGGCTGCACGCCGTCCAGTGTGAGCGCATTGGCTACTGAGAGGGCCAGCGGCATCTCCATGGAAACGCGGGTTGCCGCACGACCACCCCCGTAATTCACCGATGCGAGCTGCGGGTATTGTTGACGCTCTTCTGTTGTTGGCTCACGATTTTCGATCAGGTGATATCCCTGCGCGCGAATATGATCGAGTACTAATTGAATCTGTCGTTGCGGGTCAATACCCTGAACCAGCCGCATCGCCAATCGTGCTTGCGCGAAACCCGGAATGGCGGTGCGCGAGGGCGCACTGAAGCCGCCGCCTGAATCCATCGCCAACACATTGAGTGTTGGCCAGTTCAGTTTGGTTTCCAGACGAGCACTGCTTTGTTCCGGCGCGGCAATGGCAAAGGTGCTGGCCAGGTTATCCTCGATATCCGGAATAGCAGCCAACGCGGCTAATTCCACATCAGTCAACGGCGTGACCTGATCATAAAAGCCGGCGATGCTCACGCGACCGTCATCTTCTTTCATTGTTGCCAGCAATCTGGCCAGGGCAATCGACGGATCCGGCGCCCAATTGCCATAGTTACCACTGTGTAAATCCTGCTGCGCAGTGTGTACTTTCAAGGTAACCGAGGCGCCCCCACGGACACCGAAGTACATGGTGGGCAAGGTGCTGGGATGACGCGGGCCATCCAGCGCAATAGCCAGATCCGCCTCAATCGTATCGCCATGATCACGCAGATACTCACGGAAATTGGCCGAACCAGACTCTTCCTGACCATCAAGCATGACCAAAAGATTCCAGCGTGGCTCACTCCCGGTCGCTCGCAAGGCGCGCAAGGCCTGCAGCAAAGACATGATTGGGGCCTTGTCGTCGGAAGCTGAACGGCCGTAGATTCGCCATTGCGGATCCAGCTCAGTACTCGAGGACAAGGTAATCGGCTCACCCGCATTGGCGACACAGGGGTCGAATGGTGGACACACCGTCCACAGATCAGTATTCACAGGCTGACCGTCATAATGAATATAGAGCAGCAATGTGCCGCGCGGGTTGGCCGCCGCGTAGCGGCCAATCACTAATGGTGCCCGAGCATGGTGTGGGTAGAGTTCAGATGAGAGTTGCACATCGAGACCCTCAGCCTCGAACAGCGTTTCAAGCATATGCGCATTGGCGCTAACATCACCATCATTGCGTGCAATATTGGGTAAGCGGAGTAATTCAAAATAGGTCTGAACAATCGCCAACTCATTGTCCGCACGCCAGTCACGCACGCTACCATAGTCATTCGCCTGGCCTGTTGCCGACAACGGCAGAAGTGAAAACACTAACAATGAAAGAAAGACAGTGCGCATCGCAATACTCCAGTTTGATAAGTTGCTCGGTACTGGCGGCTTCACTACCCAAGCACCGAACTAGTAGACGGATTAACACTCAGTTCGACAGCGATCATCAGAGTAAGAACGAATAATATTCTACACAGTGCATAGAAAATTCTAGTAGAGACGCTGGAAATCGGTACTAGCAATAGTAGGGAAAATCAGCATTGAGACCAATAACCAGAACGAACAGATAACTCAGCAAAGAAAGACACCTGCAACGTCATTTTGTAGAGCCTCACTCTTGATCCCCTGGCAGAAGACACAATCTGTGAATTCTGTGGGTCTTTCTATGCGTCTCTCTATGAGCCTTACTATGTGACTCTCTATGCGTCTCCCTATGCGTCTCCCTATGCGTCTCCCTATGCGTCTCCCTATGCGTCTCCCGATGAGCCTTCCTTTGAGTCTCCCTATGAGCTTCCAACCAGCCTCTCTAAAACTCTATCTACGATCTTAATCGTGACACTCTGTACACCACCTGGGCGCCGCTCTAAACCAGACACTGATTAAAGCAGGGCAACACAGGAATACCAAGCCATAATCAAACAATGGCACAATTGAAAGAGAACGCTTGGTCAGATTTCCAATCAGTAGATACGCTTTGCACCGAGGTCGCCCAATGTTCCCAACAGTGGGCACAGGATGAACCGGTGTTGTGCACTTTTCTTACCGAAGGTGACGCATTGCAGTCACAGCACAAGCAGGCAAAAACTGGCGTAAGGGTGTAGCAAGTTATGTACTACTACTATTGGCGGCGAGCGAGTGAGTCAATGAGCAAGAGAGATATTAATAGAGGGAAGGCCGGAAGAGCGCAGATACTTGCGGGTTGCCTGAATCGTGGTGGCACTAGCACAACTTGGCGATTTGCACGCAGGCAGAGCACTACGGGCAACCAACAGGCCCGAACCAGGAGATGGTTCAGGCTCGCAGTTGGTCGGCTGCCGGCATTAGCCGGCAGCCACTTACTTACTTACTTACTTACTTACTTACTTACTTACTTACTGATCAATGACTTCCCGTAGCCGAGGTTCCATTTGATTCAATCCCCAGCGCCGTCCTTCTGCAATGGCCGCGTCGACAGAAGCACCGCCGTCACGCTCAGACTTGGCTACCAGCGCTCCAACGCGGTTACCGCTGGCACAATGCATGAGGACCGGTTCGGAACCAATTTGCGCCAGAATCAGATTCAGACTGGCCGCATTGGACGAAGTCACACCTGCTGCGCCGGCAACCGGAATAGAGTGGTACTCCATGCCCAGCGAACGCACCAATGCTCCTTCATCCCAGTCCCGCTCACTTGGAACCCGCAGGTCAATAATATGCTTTACTCCGGAAGCGGCCAGAACTCGCAACTGTTCTTGCGAAGGCTGCCCACTGGCGAGTTTGTCTATTTCAGGCGCCGTCAGATTGGTAATTTCAGCAGCATCAATAGCGCGCTGATCAAGTACCGAAGTCTGTACACAGGCAGTTAGCAAACCGCCCAGCAAACAAACCAGCAACCATGACTTGAATCGAATCGTTGAATTAATCATTGTCTCTCCTACCAGTTATAGTCCAGCTATTGTCTGGGCGATTACACCAGCAATGTTGGTATTGATTCCAATCACTAAAATACAACGAGATGCCCCGCAAGGGAATCGCTATTACTCCGACGGCGGTGGTCAGCCCGCCAGCAGTGCCAAATACCACCTTAAACTTGCCCAATACCGTGCCGGCTGCGGCGAACTGTGCTTGTCAGGCCCGATACCACTCCGTAAGCTAACCCTACTAACTGCTTTACGCCCACGGAGACCTCAATGAAAGCAATAACCACACTATTCAGTCTGTTCGCGGTTCTGCTCGTATTCAGCACCCCCTTGGCTGCTCAGGATGCCGCATGTGCTGATTGGCTCGATTACGAAGTCGATAAGCTGCACAGTGGCGATACCATCGATCTGTGCGATGAGACAGCCGGCAAGCCAGTGTTACTGGTCAACACAGCCAGTTATTGCGGCTTCACGTATCAGTTCACTGGACTCGAGACGCTCTATCAGCAATACAAGGATCAGGGGTTAGTCGTCGTCGGCTTCCCGTCGGATGATTTCAATCAGGAAGATGACGATGCCTCGAAGACCGCCGAGGTCTGCTACGTCAATCACGGTGTTACTTTTTTGATGTCAGATGTGGTCAAGGTGAAAGGTAACAGCGCGCATCCAGTCTTTGCCCATCTCGGTGCAGAGACTGAACAGCCTGGCTGGAATTTCAATAAGTATCTGGTAAGCAAGGACGGCGAAGTATTACAGCACTTTGGTTCTAACGTGGAACCCGATGCTGCCGAATTGCTGGCTGCGATAGAAAGCTCACTGTAATGCCTTGCAGCGTTGGTTAATCTGGCTGCTTAGCTATGCTTAACCAAGCAAAAGGCGAAGAGTCATGCTCTTCGCCTTTTTTTATGCCAGTTCGCCACTTCGGCAACTGACAACGCGCACGAGCGTGACGCAATTTGGCCTCAACTGGTGTTTTCAGCGACAATGCTGTCTGGCGCGCTTTACTACCAAAGGCAAGGCGATCAGAGCGGCATTGCTGCTGACAGAAACACACGCGGGACAAGTGTTTAATGGCAAAACTGTATTTTTACTATTCTTCGATGAACGCGGGTAAATCGACATCCCTGTTGCAGTCCAGTTATAACTATCAGGAACGGGGCATGCATACCCTGATTCTGGCACCCGCCTTCGATGACCGCTATGGCATCGGCAAAGTCGCCTCAAGAATCGGGCTGGAAGCCAACGCCGAAACCTTCGCACCGGGTGACAATCTCTACGCTCTTGTTTCCCAACTGCATGAGAAAGACACATTGCACTGCGTGCTCATCGATGAAGCCCAGTTCCTGACGAAGCAGCAAGTGTTTCAACTCAGTGAGGTAACCGATAAATTGCGCATTCCAGTACTGGCCTATGGACTACGCACCGACTTTCAAGGCGAGCCCTTTGAAGGTAGTAAATATTTGCTGGCCTGGTCTGACAACCTCAAGGAACTCAAAGCCATTTGCCATTGCGGTCGCAAGGCCACGATGGTGGTACGCATGGATGCTGACGGCAAGGTCATCAAGCAAGGGTCGCAAGTGGAGATAGGTGGTAATGAGCGCTATGTCTCCATGTGTCGCAAACACTTCAACGAATGCTTCCATGGCTAGTGTGCAACGCTGAACTGGCTCCCGATTTATTCCGAAGCCAGCCTGCTCAGCGCTGCACGCGCATTGCTGTTACCGCGCTGCGCAGACTCACGATACCAGCGATGAGCCACCGACAAATCCCGCTGAACGCCTCTACCCTGCTCATACATCGTAGCCAGTCGGAACTGTGGTATGGCATCGCCTTGTTCGGCGGCCAGTGTCCACCAGTACACTGCCAACTCATCACTTTGCGCCACACCGGTGCCGGAGAAATGCACGTTCCCTAAATTGTGTTGCGCCAACACATGCTCTTGCGCTGCAGCGCGCCGATACTAGGTAACTGCCACCTCAGGATCTAAAGGTTTGCCCAAGGCCTCTGCATAGGCCGTACCCATGAGAAAACTGGCTTCCGACTCGCCATTGCCAGCACGCGCTTCAACCTCGGCGATCACCCCATCGGCTATTTCCTGTGCCCTCGGCTTGTTCGCAGCGAAGCCCATACGGCCTGTAGAATAAACTCGTGCCAGCCACATGGTCGATAACGCATCACCACTTGCGATGGCTTCGACTAGCAAGGCTTTGGCTCTGGCATCATCTACCTTGCCTGTTTCACCGGTGTACCACCGAATCGACTCCAATAAACGTGGATCGGCTTGCGGCGTCGTTGCACAAGCTGCGAAAAGAAATAGCCCAAGCGCTACTGCCGATCGGGACACTGAACGCCGAACCGACACAGTTGAATCGTAGTTGGTTCTTGCCTGCATGTATGGCTTACCTTAATTGATGAACACCAGCTCTTTGTACTGCAAGATCGGGACCAAGGCATTGGCATCGAGTAGCTACTGATCAATCAAACAATACACGAGCGGTGTCTGCATCTTTGCAGATAAACATGTGTAGCAAAAAAAAGCCGGGCTAAGCCCGGCTTTCTTTGAGTTGCTGCTGCATTCCCACATACAGCAGCGCACAGGAGCGACAACTAGTTGTTCGGGCGCCATTCCAATGATGCCCACATCTGACGACCCCAGGGAGTCGACAGACGCGTCTCGAAACCACCCAGAATCGGTAGTTGTTGTGGACGTTCGCCGAACACATTGTTAACACCGGCACTGATGGTGAATTCACTGTCAAAGTAATCATCCAGAATGTAGGTGTAACGCAGGTTAGTGCGCGACTCACCGTGGATGATGTTATTGGCAGGTGCTTCCCAGCCATCACCGTAGTTGTCGAAGACTCGATCATCGAATGTCACATCTGACCAATAGTTGGTCGAGATAGAGGCGCTGTGATTATCCATGAACCAGTTCAGACGCAGGTTGTACTTCATCTCCGGTAAAGGTGGAGCAATACCGGTGTTGGCGTTCTGAAAGCCCAACGCTTCGCTACGACCACCGAACAGGTCCTCATAGTCATAGGCATCGTAGTAAGTAACAGACCATTGTGCAGCGAAAGTACCCAGGTTCTGGGTAGACCAACGATAGTCAACTCTGGCGTCGTATAGATCGATCCACACCGAACTGATGTTCTGTGCTTGACGGAAAATACGGTCCAGTTCGAAGTTATCGAAGCGGACTACCGGGTTACCGGCAGAGTTCGCACGAGTCTGATACCAGGCTTCGGCTTGTGCTCGCGTTGCTGAGCCAGGCGTCGGGTCATAACCGCCTTCACTCACACCGGTGTCAGCCAGAAAGTTCTGGAATTCGAATGCCACAGTATCCTGCTCGGTGAGCGTACGGATACGGTTGGTGTATTCGATTTCCTGATAATCCATGCTGAGTTCAAAACCATCAAGCATGCCCGTTGGCTGCCAGGTAAAACCAACATTCTGAATCTCCGATTCTTCCGGCTTCAGGTTCGGGTTACCCGATGAACAGCGAGTACTACCCGTCATTGGCGAGCCAGTGAATGGATCGGTTCCGGAGAAGGTTTCCAAACAGTTCTCATTGGGGATGAATGGTCGTGCCTGTTCCGGTGTCGGAGCCAGGAAGCTCTCACCCCAGGAGGCACGGAATGCCAACTCGGGAGTGGCTTCCCAACGCAGCGCTACTTTCGGTGTCGTCGCATCCAGACCGAAGTCAGTGAACTTCTCATGACGAACCGCAAACTGGGCATCGATGGTATCCCAAACAGGTAATTCCAACTCCACAAAGACCGCTTTTACTTCTGACTGGAACGTCTCATCTTGTGGCGTCGGGGCACCAACAGCCGTGTTGTAGTCATGCCCGGCAGCATCCAGAGGCACCGCATAGTTTTCATTGCGCAGATCACGCCACTGAAAACCGGCAGCCATACGCAGTGGGCCAGCCCACAAGTCCATCACCTCACCATTGGCAGCGATCTCGAACATATCGAGATAGTCACGATCGCTAAGTACGTTGTCCACGTTCTCGAACAGCCAGTTGGTCACTGCCTCACTGTTGGCATGAATGGCCGGATCATGACCGGGGAAGCGAGGATCGGCAGAGCCGAAAGGATTCCAGTATTCATTGCCATTAGGACCACCCTGGCCTTGTAGGGCCAGCTGCAGCTTGCCCAGATGGATCGCCCGGGAATCACTGGCAACCTTACGCTCGTTATCCGAGTAGTAGGCATAACCACTCCAGGTATCACTGATCTCAAAGTTAGCCGAGAACTTATAGCGGTTGTTCGCGGTATGGGTCTCAAACTCGCGCGAACCACTGATGTCATCGATATGGTCCGGACGAACCGTATAGGACTCAGTAATCAAACGCCAGTTCCAGGGTGAGACATCGACGCCAAAGGGGTTGGCCGGGTGATCGGCACGCACCAGTAGTACGCGGCGATTGTTGGTGGAAGTCGCCGTGGTAGACGTCGTCCGGCCATCAGAAATGCGGTAGCTGTTCAACGCAGTCACGTTGAAGCTTAACCAGTCTGTGGCTTCCCACTGTATGGAGTTGTACAGGTTGTAGGCCGTCTGCTCAGTACGATAGGCAAATTGCTTGGTGTACTCGAAGCGGCACACCGTGCCATTGTTTGTCAGTACACCGGAAGGTGTATTAAAGGCGCCTTTACCGTGCGCTGGCGCGTTGTCGTTGTAGGTGCCACAGGCCGGATCGAGCATGTTGCCGCCGCTCGAGTCACCACCATGGAATTGATAAAGATTGACGCCTGGATCGGCGCCGACAATTTCACGCCATGCCCCCGGGTTACCCGAAGAGGACGAGCCATTGTCCATCTCCCATTCGCGCAGACGTTCATACTGCATGAGCGGTGTGGCAGTGGTGTAGTCGGCGGCACCCACATAGTCGATACCGTTACCAAAAGACTTGCCCCAGATGAAGCTGGCCTTCATGTCTTCCATGGAGTTATCGCCATCGACCTGATAGTAGGTCCGGGCGCGAAAACCATCAAACTCCTTGATAGGAATCAGATTGACGACACCGGCCACGGCATCAGAACCGTACAGCGCTGAACCACCGTCGAGAACAATCTCGAGGCGCTCAACGGCAATATCGGGGATGGAGGTGTTGACCGCGGGGTCGATCATGCGCACCCCGTCCACCAGTTGCAGGGTTGAGTTCTCACCCAATCCGCGCAGGTTGAAACTGGCACCTACTGAATCCTGGGCACCATCCTGGCTGGCCAGTACGTTAGCGACAACGTCGGTATTCTGGGTGAAAGTAAGGTCACGAATGTAGGTTGCCATACTTGGCGAGCCGGATTCGTAGAGTTCAGCCTGAGTGACTGTAGAAACGTTCGCATCTTCGGCAAAAGCTGAGTTACGGATATAGGAACCCGTTACGACAACTTCTTCGATGTCTTCCGAGTCATCTTGCGCCTGTACCAGAGCCGGTACAAGAAGTGGTGTAGCAATACATGCATGGATCAAGCAGCGCAGATAACCGCGCTTACTAAGTGGGGACATAGGTTCTCTCCAGTTCTAATTAATTTTATATTTATCAGAACAGAGAACGCGGGTTATGTTGCCACCCCCGAGACTCTGTTCTCTGGAGGGACTGCAAATTGAAACCAAATAAGAAAAGGCTTAATTTCCCGTTGCCTGATCATCCCTAATGATCAGACAAATCGAGTGTACCCGTAAACCCTTATAAATCAACCCACTTATTTTACTATATAATTCGAGCGCTCGATCATAGCTTTTAACTGTTTAACTCTAAAGGTTATTTCCTATTGAATAACAAAGCCGGTAAATAAAACTGACTCTACGCCTTCATCAGCAATCAGCTCTTTCACTTTCTCTTCAGCCTGATGACGTAATTCTTCCTTACCTGCTGGCGTCTCCAACTCATTGAATGGATAGTTATTCAACAACATGATCATGCCGTCTTGTATAATAGGGGTACTGTTTTCCAGCTTTTCCAGTGTTGCTTCTTCGCGAGTCAGTATCGACATCTTGACCTGCAGGTAGCGCAGTCTTCCCTGGTAGTTAGCACTCACGACCATGGCTGGGATCGTTTTGTAAAGCGCCGGGCGCAGCTCTACTGGCTCTTCTTCCACAACTTCCTCTCCCTCGACGAGCTCAACTGTTTCTTCGTCGTCAGGATTAATTCGCATGCCCAGAAAGTAATAAGCACCCGCACTGCCACTACCTAATATGACAATTGTTAGTAACGAAATGAGTAGTATCTTTTTCACTGTCGTAATTCCCCTGTGGTTCACTGGTTGCTACACATCAATCCTGCACCCACCAATATCAATGGCCAGAATAGCTGGAGCCTTCGCTGGAGAGGACTACGGCAATTGGGTCCGCAGACTTTAGTGATTTTCAAAAAATATGGGGTAAATTGATTTATGGCTGATTTTTACCCATTTCGACTCGATTCATACTCAATAATTTTCCAGCAAATGCCGTAGAAGCTGCTAATCATCAGGTGGCTACGGCCATTGAAATGTTTTCTTGCCATATATAAGAGGTTGATTCATGGATCTTGCAACGTTGCTTGGATTGGTCGGGGCGTTTGCGGTTGTAGTCGTCGCAATCTTGATGGGTGGTTCTGCGAACATCTTCATCAACCCACCGTCCTTGTTCATTGTCCTGGGCGGAACCGCAATGGTCGTGCTGATTAAATTCAATTTATCCCAGTTTGTAGGCGCCTTCGGCGTCGCTATCAAGGCTTTCCGAGGACAGAGTCAAAAACCCAAAGAACTGATCGAAGACATCGTAGAAATGGCCGGTGTTGCTCGCAAGAAGGGCCTGTTTGCACTGGAGGAATTCGAGATCAAATATCCCTATTTGCAAAACGCTATAGCGTTGGTCATGGAAGGCCGCTCACCCGAAGACACAGCCAAACTACTCCAGAAAGACAAGCAAGAGATCAGTGAGCGCCAGAAATTGGGCTCACAAATATTCACTGCCAGTGGCGACGTCGCGCCAGCGATGGGCATGATCGGCACACTGATCGGTCTCGTGCAGATGCTGTCCAGCATGGATGACCCCAAGGCTATCGGACCAGCCATGGCCGTAGCGCTACTGACCACTCTTTATGGTGCCATGCTCGCCAACATGTTTTTCTTGCCCATGGCAGACAAACTCAAATTACGCCGCGGTGAAGAAGAGAAGCTCAATGCGATCTGTCTAGATGGTGTAATGGGCATCATGGAAGGTCAGAATCCGCGCATTATCGAATCCATGCTTAAGCTCTATCTGACTCCCAAAGTACGCGATGCTGAACCGGACTCCGGCAAAGAAGAACCTGTCGATGCTGGCCTCAAAGAAGCCGCCTAGACATACTGACAAGGAATACAACCAGTGAGCGCTGACATTGACGAAGCTCCAGCCGGCTTACCACCGTGGATGGCAACCTTTGCAGACCTGATGGCACTGCTGATGTGCTTCTTTGTCCTGTTGTTGTCGTTCTCGGAAATGGATGTCCTGAAATACAAGCAAGTGGCGGGCTCCATGGCCCAGGCCTTTGGCGTACAAAATGACGTCGTTGCCGATGGTATTCCCAAGGGCACTTCAGTGATCGCACAGGAATTCTCGCCCGGCCGCCCGCAACCGACTGTGGAAAATGTTGTCCAACAACAAACTGTCGACAGCAGCCAAAATAGCCTGCAAACCGGCCAGTCTGACTATGGCCAAGATTCCAGCGCACTCGAAGTAAGCGAAGAAGCCGCACGCCAAATTCTGGTAGAAAAACTGCAAGCACTGCAGGAACAAACACTGGAAGACGTCAAGGAATTGGAAGAAGCACTGGAAGAGGAAACCCAGGCAGATCTGATTGATATTGAATCGGGCTTTCGCTCTATCACTATTCGTATTCGGGAAAAAGGCTCATTTGAATCCGGTTCTGCAACAATTAATCCCGACTTCGTACCAGTCATGAGCAAGCTACGCGATATTCTCGGCAAAATAGCCGGTCGAATTGCTGTGGAAGGCCACACTGATGACCGTCCAATCTCAACACCTTTGTCGCCCTCAAACTGGTATTTGTCTTCGCAACGCGCGTTGTCCGTGGCCCATGAGCTGCTGATGGATGACATTATTACCGATGAGAGAATGACAGTGGTTGGCTATGCTGACACCAAGCCCTTCGACAGCAATGAAACTGCCGAGGGTCGATCCCGTAATCGTCGGGTCGAGATTGTCATCCATCAGAGTCTGGATGAAGAGACATCTGCCGAGTTGCAAGAACTGCAGGGCATGGATGATGACCTGCTGGACACCCTGCAAATCGATGCTGGCGAACTGGAAGCAGTTAACTAGTCTTCATGGCTGGCGCGTAAATTTGCGCACGCTGCGTTCAACTACTTCAGCGGCATAAACATTACCATCCTCGTCAGCCGTTGCGCCTTCGGCATGACTCGTTGTGCCTTCCGGGTTGAGAACAACATCAGGAATCAGGTAATCGACAAATCCGTCGCGCACACTACCAATATAGATGCCGCGAGAATAACCCGGATTGCGTAGATTGCCTGTGTTGGATTCCGAGTCTGCCGAATACAGCATGTCGTTATCGTCGATGTAGACATCGCTGGGCCGGCCAAACTGGGTCCACGTGGAAATGTGACTACCCTGTTGGTCGAATAACTGAATGCGGCTATTGGCACGATCAGCAACAAACAATCGCCCCTGTGAATCCATTGCCAATGCATGGGGTACTCTGAACTCCCCATTCTCGGCACCGACCGACCCCCACTCCATTAAATATTCACCTGCGCTGTTGTACTTGACGATGCGATTATGGGTATTCGGGGAATGGCCATCTGCGACAAAAATATCGCCGTTCGGGGCTACCAGTACATCGGTAGGCGCATTGAAAAAATAGTTGCCAGAACCACTTACGCCAGCGATACCCAGACTCATCAGCCGCTCACCTTCGGGGCTGAACTTATGTACTTGATTGCCTTTCAGCCCTTCCCGCGCTGTCGCCGCATCTGTGACCCAGACATTGCCTTGCGCGTCGACAAACATGCCATGGGGCCAAACAAACATGCCGGCACCGAAGCTGTTGATAATCGTGCCATCACTATCGATCAACATAATCGGATCAACGTCTGTTTGCGCTTCACAGCCAGGCCGGTTGCCGCCACAGCGATCAGCCACCCAGATTTGCCCGTTACCCGCGTAATGAATAGCACTTGCCGCACCCCACTCGCGGCCCGCTGGCAAATCACCGAAGGCTTGTTCACTGCGATCAAATGGATTGGCAATGCCCGTGTCTGGCGCTGTCGCGGTACAGGCTTGCAGCAGTACAAGAATGAAACCGGCAAGTAATCCGAATCGGGGAATGTTATATGTCATGGCGTCTCTCATTATTCTATTTATCAACGACTATTATTTAGGGCAATTAGTCTTTACCAGGCTGTGAACGGGCCGCAGGCCGGTTAGTGAATGTAGCAGCAACGACAAAGCGCCACAAATTCCCCTGGTAACGACTCGAGAGTGACAATACAGGAAAATACCGCTTATTTACTGCACAATCGCTCGGGCTGACCCGGGCATAGCTGTGCTCTGGCAACCTCTGGGTTTCGTGCGGCGCACACATTATTAGTGACTGGGTATTGTTCTCATTGGCGTGAGAATAGGCAGTCAAATCTGGCTCTAGCGTACAATCAGTCTCTCCTCACACTGCCAGTTTCGCTGTTGCTTCTCTCGACAACAGCCTTTTTTGCTCGCTACAATGACGGGGCTTTTCGCATCAGAACACACTGGCGGAAAAGTCCTTAAAACAACGTTTAATACTCATAAGAAGTACCGGGCAGTTGGGAATCTGCTGAATAAACGGCAATTGACTATTTATTGAGGCAGATCAATTCACTTCGGCGAGCTGACTCTACAATGCATCTGGTCGGGTTTAGCAAGGTCACAATCAGACGGATATTGCAGGCTGATAAGCAAATTCTCAGCGTTTGTGATTGTCTGACAGTACTACAGAAACTGCCTGCACGGGCGTTTCCTGGAACCCATATTGCAGGTGAATTATGAGTTCCAATATCTATACCAATCTATTATTCAAGTCTCTCTACAACCCTGTGGATTCTTTTCGGGATCTGTCACAGGTAGACCCTGCCCCACTGCAAATTCTCCTGCGTTATTCGATATGGTTACTTTTGTTGCCGCCATTCTTTGCATGGATCGGTGCCAGTAACTTCGGTTGGCGGCTCGGCGCTGAGGAACCACTACGCTTGCCAGCCGATGCACTGCTGGTGATTAGTATCGGCTATCTGTTGGTGCTGTTATTCGGGCTGGTCAGTACCGCATTCATCAGCCGCTGGATGGCAAGCACCTACGGCGCTAACAAATCACTAGGCCGCCACTTGGCACTGGTGACAATGGTCGGACAACCGCTGGCCGTAGCCAGTATTGCTCACCTTTTCCCTGATGTGCTGGTCAATGTGCTGGTGCTCATTCCTACCATGATCTGGAGCATGTACTTGTTATACAAGGGCATACCGATTGCCTTAGAAACCCCTCCGGAACGGGGCATGTTAATGGCATCTTCACTGGTTGGCTGGTTGCTGGTTGCAGCCGTGAGCCTGCTGGGCATCAGCATGGCACTGTGGGCACTGGGCGTTGGCCCACTCTTGGGAGTCTGAAGTCGCCGCTAGTTCGGGACCGGTAGTAACTATGACTATGACAGAAAACACAATTTATCAGGATCGGGTTACCCTTCGGTTAATCCAGTTCGCCGTCGTCTGGGCAGTTGTCGCCATGACTGCAGGCGTCTATCTCGCGGCCGAGTTGATCTGGCCAACTATAGATTTTGGCCAGTTCTGGCTATCGTTCGGTCGCCTGCGCCCGTTACACACTAACGGCATCGTGTTCGGCTTTGGCGTGTCAGCTCTGATGGCCACTGCCTTCTACAGTGTGCAGCGCACTTCTCATGTCACCCTGTTTTCCCCGCGACTGGCCTGGTTCTGTTGTTATGCCTGGCAACTGACTGTTCTGCTGGGCGGGCTGTCACTACTGGCCGGTTGGAATACCACCAAGGAATACGCCGAACTGGAATGGCCGTTTGATATTGCCATCGCTGTGGTTTGGATCTGCTTTGCTGTGGTGTTCTTCGGCACCATCGCCACCCGCAAGATCCGGCCTATTTATATTTCCAACTGGTTTTATGGGGCGCTGATTATCGTCATTGCCATGTTGCATATCGTGAATAATCTGGCTCTTCCTGTTTCACTGAACAAATCCTATTCGCTGTATGCTGGCGCTCAGGATGCTGTGGTGCAATGGTGGTACGGCCACAATGCGGTAGGCTTTCTGTTGACCGGTGGCTTCCTGGGTATGGTGTATTACTTCCTGCCCAAACATGCTGGTCGACCAATCTGGAGCTATCGCCTGTCGGTGGTCGCGTTCTGGGCTTTTGTTTACAGCTACATATGGGCAGGCCCACACCACTTGCACTACAACTCGATTCCCGAGTGGGTGCAGTCGTTGGGCATGGTGATGAGTATTGTCTTGCTCGCGCCTTCCTGGGCGACACTGATCAACGGCGTGATGACTGTCAGCACGGCCTGGGAAAAGCTGCGTACAGACCCAGCCCTGAAATTTATTGTGTTGTCACTGGCGTTTTATGGGCTGGCGACGTTTGAAGGGCCAATGATGGCAATCCGCAGCGTCAATGTCGTCAGTCACTTCACCGACTGGACAATCGGTCACGTGCACTCCGGCGCACTGGGTTGGAATGCCATGATTACCTACGGCACGTTTTATTTTATGGTCCCGCGTCTCGTCGGCCGCGAACTGTACAGCACGCGACTTGCCAATATCCATTTCTGGATGGCATTGGCGGGCACTATGCTCTACATCATTGCTATGTGGGCAGCCGGTGTCTCTCAGGGGCTGTTGTGGTTGAGTGTCGACCAGCTGGGTGAACTCAGTTTCGACTTCAAGGACATCATGTCCAGCATGACGCCTTATTATCTGTTGCGTCTCGTGGCAGGTCTGGTCTTTCTGGGCGGCACCGTACTCATGGCTTACAACCTGTTTATGACGATGAAGGGCAGAGAGCCGGTTGCGGTGACACCGCCTCCCGTCGCGCCAGCATTCGGAGTCGCCTCATGAACGGTTTATCACTGCACAGAAAAATTGAAGAGAACACCGGCCTGTTGATTTTTGGCATTCTGGTGGTGTCCGCGATTGGTGGACTCGTACAACTTGTACCGGTGCTGAATCAGGACAGTCTGGAAGAGCCAACAAGCAATACCCGCCCCTATTCAGCGGTGGAGCTGACAGGTCGCGATATCTATATGCGCGAAGGTTGTTCGGTTTGCCATTCCCAGCAAATCCGCCCGCTGATTGCCGAAGTGGAGCGTTATGGTCCCTACTCGCGTGCCGGAGAATTCGTTTATGACCGCCCGTTCATGTGGGGCTCAAAACGCACCGGGCCAGACTTGCATCGCATTGGCGGCAAGTATTCCGATGACTGGCACAGACTGCATTTGCTTGACCCACGCGCCGTCGTTGCCGAGAGCATCATGCCAGCATATCCCTGGCTGGGGGAACGTGAGGCCAGTGAGGCGGGCAATATCACCGCAAAGATGCGCGGGCTACGCAGACTCGGCCATCCCTATACTGATGAAGAGATCGCCGCAGCTGAAGCCGATCTGGAAGGCCTTAAGGAAATCGACACGCTGATCGCGTATTTACAATTGCTCGGCACAAACTTCAATGAAGAAGAGGAGACAAACGAATGACACTTTTCCTGTTCTTCGGTGACATGTTCGTAATGGCGTTCATGATTGGTCTGGTTGTCTGGTTCATCAATCGTGATGACGATGCAGTGATCGATGAAGTAGCACGTATTCCGCTAGAGGATGAGCAACACCATGGCTGATATGCAAACAGGTTTCTGGGCTGGCTGGATTGCAGTCCTCACTCTGGTATCACTGGCCGCGATGGGCTGGCTGGTCTGGAGCATTTATTTCGGACGCGACAGCCATGAAGAAACCCCCGAAGAACCCGTCTGGGATGAGACACTGGAGGAAGGTCATCGTCCGCCCCCACTCTGGTGGTTCTGGTTACTGTTTGGCGCCATGATTTTCTCCCTGATCTATCTGATTTTCTTTCCCGGCCTGGGCTCCTATTCCGGCCTGTTGGATTGGTCGCAAGGCGCCCGCATGGCCGACAGCATGGAAAACTTTGATGCTCGCTTTGCTGAACCACGTGCCGAAGTGGCAGCGATGACGTTGGCTGAGATTCAGAATGATTTGAATCTCATGGATACTGCTGAACGTATATTTCGACGCGAATGTTCGGTTTGTCACGGACCGGACGGCCGTGGGCAAGCCAATTTGTTCCCCAACTTGCATGATGTGGATTGGCAATGGGGGGCCTCTCCCGAACAGATCGAACAGTCTATTCGCGGTGGTCGGCGCGCCAACATGATTGCGTGGCAAGCCGTGCTCGGTGAAGATGGTATAGATCGTGTCGCCGAATATGTACAGGTGTTGGGCAGCGATGCAGCCGCCGGTCATGAGGGAGCTACCCAATACCAGCAAACATGCGCCGCCTGTCATGGAGCAGATGGCAGTGGCAATGTTGCTCTGGGCGCACCCAGATTGGATGATGATATTTGGCTGTATGGCGGTGATCTCGCCACCATCCGCGAGACGCTGCAAAATGGTCGTTATGGCGTGATGCCGGCATTTGGTGAACGCCTCGACGATTTCCAGATCAAGCTACTTATCGCCTTGCTGGCGCGTTAGACCCAGATACCGCCCCTGACCAAACGCAGGGGCGGCCTACCCTGTATGGGTATTGCCAACCCCGTCTCATGACCTCCCGCTGAACCAGCACATTGCACCCCGCAATCCACGCCCTTTGCAAACCAGTCAGCCCCGCAAAAACAGTGCTTGACCAACAATAAGTTCATAGACGCAGACTCATAGAATCCGTAAGCTCCGCCCTATCTACTTGGGGAAATTTACCGTATGAATTTTTTATTCGTTTCCTATGATGGCCTCATTGGCGACCTCGCATGGACCATCGTCAAGGAAGGCCATCAGGTCAAATACGCTATCAAGAATCCGGAAGACCGCGAGGTCGGTTCCGGGTTCGTACCTATTATCGAAGATTGGCGCCCGGAGGTAGATTGGGCTGACGTTATTGTCTTTGACGACGTACTCGGCATGGGCACCGATGCCAAGGAATTGCGCGATGCCGGCAAACTCGTTGTGGGTGGTACACCTTATACCGACATGCTGGAAGACGATCGTTCTTTCGGTCAGGAAGAACTGAAAAAGCACGGCATATCGATTATTCCCTACCGCCATTTTGAAAGCTTTGATGACGCCGTACGCTTTGTTAAAGAGAATCCGGGGCGCTATGTCATTAAACCTTCGGGCGAGGCACAGAACCTCAAAGGCTTGCTGTTTATTGGCGAGGAAGACGATGGCTCCGATGTGATACAGGTGCTCGAGGACTATCAGCAAGCCTGGTCCAACAAGATTCCAACCTTTCAACTACAAAAACGTGTAGAAGGCGTCGAAGTGGCCGTCGGCGCTTTCTTCAATGGCAAAGAATTCGCGTTCCCGATCAATATCAATTTTGAACACAAGAAATTGTTCCCGGGCGACCTGGGCCCGTCAACTGGCGAGATGGGAACGGCAATGTTCTGGTCCGGCCCCAATCGTATTTTCAACCAGACATTAAAAAAACTGGAAGGTAGACTCGCGCAAGAAAACTACGTGGGTTATATCGACCTGAACTGTATTGTCGCCGGCAGCAATATCTACCCGCTGGAATTCACAGCGCGTTTTGGCTACCCGACTATCTTCATTCAGCAGGAAGGCATTCTTACGCCGATGGCCGATTTTCTGCATGGGCTGGCCAGCGGCACCCGAAAAACCTTCAAGACGCGCACCGGATTTCAGATTGGCGTGCGTATTGTTGTGCCGCCGTTTCCATTCACTGACCCGGAAACGTTTGCCGTTAAATCAAAAGACACCATTATCCACTTCCGCAAAAGCAAGGAAGGCGTGCATTTTGAGGATGTGAAACTGGTTAACGATGAATGGCTGATCACTGGCAGTTCGGGAGTAATCCTGGTCGTGGTTGGTACTGGCCAAACAATGAAGCAGGCGCAGCGACAAGCTTACGCAAGAATCAAGAATTTGATTATCCCGCATATGTACTATCGGGTGGACATTGGTGATCGCTGGTTTGAAGACAGTGATAAACTGCATAGCTGGGGATACCTGCGCGAACTATGATTCACTTTGAAACCGATGCAGTAAAGTGCCAGGCGCTCTGGGAACAATTCACGCCGCACCAACGCGCCTGGGATGAATGGGATCTGATGTATGCTTTTCATGATCAGGCCACTTATTTGTTCAATTTCATGGTGCATGAAACCGACGGTAAAATCGATGGTTTAATCCCGCTCGTCAAAGATACATCCGATGGCAGTTATGAATTGTTCGGGGGCTGTTATCCGGATAGCCGCATTCTCTGGATCGACATTGCACACTTCCCGGAGTACTACGACAACTTGCCGGACAACACGGTGTTTTTTGACTTGAAAGGCAGTTTTGTTGCATCAATACTAAGCCAATACCCTGAATACGAATCGAATTTTGTCGAGCAGGACCTGCAGTATTTCCTGATCCCAGCTGAATTCGACTACGACTTCGTCAATCACATCAATACTTTTTCCACAGACAAGCGTAAGGGCTTTCTACGTGATCTGCGCAAGATTCGCGAACTCAATCCGGATCTCGAACTGGTGTGGAGTGACACCGACGAGTCCGAACTATTTATCTCTTTAAGTCTGAAAAATTTTGGCGCTGATTCGGACCATGTTACTGAAGCCGGCAAGCAGGAAGTAAGACGAGTCGTATCGGAGCTGCAAGAGTTGGGTTTTCTCAAAACCCTCACTATTACGATTGCCGGCGTGAAACAGGCGACGTCACTTTCGGCGCTGTATAACAATGCCTGGGTGTCACTCTATGCGGGCAGCAACAATGACTACAAGAATCTGGGTAAGCTATTGAATGTGGAAACCATTCAGGAAGGCTGCCGCCTCAAGGTCGATGAAGTCAATTACATGACCGGGATGACGTGGAAATCAGCCTGGCATATGAAAGAAAATCCCTGCCGCACCATGCGCAAGCCAGCGAAGAAGATAGAGCCCGCAGTTGAACCCTCCAGTGAAACTACAACAGAGCCCAACTCGGAACCCACCGGCACAAAATAAATTTGATTGTTCAATTACACGAAATTGGCTATCGGCTATAGCTGCAATAAAGATACGTCCGATGGCAGTGACCACCGAGGCGAAGAAGCATCAAACCAAGAAGCTGGCTTTGTTATTTCGCGAAGAGCTGGGCTTTGATATCTCGAAACGCTTTGAATTCCAATGCATTACCAGACGGATCTGTGAAAAACATGGTCGCTTGCTCCCCAGGCTCGCCCTTGAAGCGGATGTACGGCTCAATGATGAACGATTCTATAAAGCCGGCGACCTGATCGGCCAACCGCTGCCAGTCATCAAGCTCCAGGACCACGCCAAAATGTGGAACCGGGACGCCATGCCCATCAACACCGTTCGCAATACTGGTCACCTTGCCGTCTTTACCGAGTTGCGGATTGAGATGGGTGACGAGCTGATGTCCGAACAGATCAAAATCAATCCACTCTCGCGCACTTCGCCCCTCGGGCAAGCTCATCTTTTGCCCATAGAATTCTCTTGCTTCAGCAATATCCCGAACCTGGATAGCCAGATGAAATGGAGTCAATGACATAGTAATTCCAGAGTTACGAGTTTAAGACAGACTCGCAGTATACAAAGTCTTGTTACTTGATCATAGCCAGCCCAATCCCCTATTAGCGCGGCTAGCCGATTGCACGTCTGGAGTTTCGATGCGCCACGAATGTTCCAGAGTTTTCGTTGCATTGAGATAAGGAAATACAATGCATGAATTTGCATCGGGCCAATACTGGCCATGTTTTGAAAGAACAGTTGAGAGAAAAGTAAAGTGGCGACTGACTACCTCCATGTAGCCCGACGCTCCTTGTCGCTTCGCCTTACCCCTTTCTACACCACTTACTACTGCCTGGCTTACTTCCTTGCGCCTTTCCTTGTGCTTTTCCTTGCACTTCTCCTTGCAACTATCCTTGTGCCTTTCTTTGCATTGTTGCCTGGATCTCTCTTGGGCTTTTCGCAGGATCATTCCTTGACCACTATATCGCCCAACTCCCTGAGCGGGGTTTATGCTGACACTCCTTGCCTGCGTCTCCCACTAGCTCACTCCAAGTCTCCTCCTACATCCGTGTTTGCATCCCTGCCGGATTCTCCGAGCTCAACTTCCTTGTCCTTGTTTCAGCGCTCCTTGCTCCTTGCTCCTTGCTCCTTGCTCCTTGCTCCTTGCTCCTTGCTCCTTG
>OLID01000027.1_pt1 | contig 129520 bp, 122 predicted proteins | sample 1609361 | NCBI WGS metagenome assembly OLID01 (sample SAMN05416778, study PRJEB24817) | seawater metagenome | isolation source: Sea water | place: Canada:Atlantic | collected 2013-07
AATTAAACCACATGCTCCACCGCTTGTGCGGGCCCCCGTCAATTCCTTTGAGTTTCACTCTTGCGAGCATACTTCCCAGGCGGGATACTTAACGCGTTAGCTACGACACTGCCTTTACTATAAAGGCAACATCTAGTATCCATCGTTTACAGCTAGGACTACCGGGGTATCTAATCCCGTTTGCTCCCCTAGCTTTCGTCTCTCAGCGTCAGTGCTGGCCCAGTAAAGTGCCTTCGCCGTTGGTGTTCTTTCCAATATCTAAGCATTTCACTGCTCCACTGGAAATTCCCTTTACCTCTACCATACTCAAGGCTTTTAGTTTCCTTTGCATTTTCTAGGTTGAGCCTAGAGCTTTAACAAAAGACTTAAAAGCCAGCCTGCAGACGCTTTACGCCCAATGATTCCGGATAACACTTGCATCCCCTGTATTACCGCGGCTGCTGGCACAGGGTTAGCCGATGCTTATTCCTCAAGTAACGTCATAGTTTCCTCCTTGAGAAAAGAGGTTTACAACCCGTAGGCCTTCCTCCCTCACGCGATATTGCTCTGTCAGGCTTTCGCCCATTGCAGAAAATTCCTCACTGCTGCCTCCCGTAGGAGTCTGGACCGTATCTCAGTTCCAATGTGGCTGGTCATCCTCTCAAACCAGCTACTGATCGTCGCCTTGGTAGGCCATTACCCCACCAACAAGCTAATCCAACGCAGGCTCATCTAATAGCGCAAGGTCCGAAGATCCCCTGCTTTCCCCCGTAGGGCGTATGCGGTATTAATTCGAGTTTCCCCGAGCTATCCCCCACTACTAGGCAGATTCCTACGCGTTACTCACCCGTCCGCCGCTCGACGCCTGGGAGCAAGCTCCCATCGTTTCCGCTCGACTTGCATGTCTTAAGCCTGCCGCCAGCGTTCAATCTGAGCCATGATCAAACTCTTCAGTTTAATCTTACAAAAGCGGTTATCGTTCTACTGCTGTCAGTACTACTTAATCTGACAAAAACAACAACCACTCAAATCACTCAAGATTTACAACTACTAGTACTCAAATCTTACCGACCGAGGCCGATACTATTTAAGTAGCTTAATAAATTTAAATAAATTAACGCAGTTGCTTACCTTGATGGTCCGAAGACCTAATCGTTTAGATCCCGATACCACTCGGCAAGCACCCACCTCTATTACTTGATCGAATTATTAAAGAGCGAAAAACCCCGGTGTCTCGTGCGACACAGAGCGCGGTATTATACGCGCGAACTGCCTTTTGGCAAGGGCTTTCTGAAAGATTTTTTCACTAAGTTGAGTTAGCGATTGTGCCCACCAAACTTGTGGACTTGGCCTCTCTCAGAAGGGCGGCAATCTTAACAGAACGATTTTGGATTTGCCCACTGTTTTTTGACGATTTTGTAAAAATAATTGGCCTTTTCGGCTTAACCCGCCAACTTGACCAGATGGAATAGCTTTTTACCCCTCCGAATGACGAAATAGCCGCCCTCCAGAGCCGTCTCTGGCGCCAGTACAGCCTCGACTGAGGCCACAACTTCACCATTGATATTCACCGCATTGTTGCCAATGAACTCGCGCGCCATCTTGTTGGACTTGGCCAATTCGGTGCTAACCAGCACTTCGATCAACCCGGTACCGGGCGCGAACGTCGAACTGGGCAGGCCATCAAGCTCTAATTGCGCCAGATCACTGCTGGTCAGCGCACTTAATTTGCCACTGAACAGCGCCTCGCTGATGCGCCTGGCTGCGGTCAGCCCTTCAGGGCCGTGCAACAGCTCGGTCACTTGGGCCGCCAAAATGCCCTGAGCCTCGGGTTTGGTCCCCGAATTTTTGTCTGCTTCTTCTATAGCAGCTATTTCACTCACACTCAGAAAGGTGAAATAGCGCAGGAATTTGTACACATCTGCATCGGCGGTATTAAGCCAGAACTGATAAAAGGCATAGGGCGAGGTCTTGTTCGCGTCCATCCAGATCGTGCCCGACTCGGTTTTGCCGAACTTGCTGCCATCAGACTTGGTAATAAGAGGCAGTGTTGCCCCGAATACCTGTTGCTGGTGCATACGGCGAGTCAGGTCTATGCCGCCGGTGATATTGCCCCACTGATCACTACCGCCGATCTGCAAAGTACAGTTATAGCGCTTGTTGAGTTCGGCGAAATCATAGGACTGCAGAATCATGTAGGTGAACTCGGTAAAGGAAATACCCTCACCTTCGCGCTCAATACGCTGTTTCACCGATTCTTTCTGGATCATGGCGTTAACCGAGAAGTGCTTGCCGATATCGCGCAGGAAAGACAGCACATCAACATTCCGGGTCCAGTCCAGGTTATTCACCAGCAGGGCCTTGTTGCTCCCGGAGTCGAAATCCAGGAACTGGCTCAACTGCGGCTTGAGGCGTTCGACCCACTGCTCAACCACATCGGAAGAGTTCAGGGCGCGCTCGCTGTCCTTGAAACTGGGGTCGCCGATCAAGCCTGTGGCTCCGCCCACCAGGGCGATTGGCTGATGCCCGGCCATCTGAAAGCGCTTCAGAGCCAATAAAGGCACCATGCTGCCGATGTGCAGACTGTCAGCGGTTGGATCGAAGCCGCAATAAAGAGTACGGCTGCCGCTTTGTAGGTGTGCTTTCAAATCGTCACCGCCCGCGAGCTGATTAATCAGCCCCCGCGCTTCCAAATCACCAATAATGTCTTGAGCCTGAGTTGCCACTACTAATACCTGACTGCTTCACAAAACTAACAAAAAAACTGTAAATGCCGACCAATGCAAGAGAACGTACATTTATAGTCGTGCTAAATAAGGCGGCGATTTTACACCAGAACAGCTTACTTGTGCGTTTTGCGTAGAAATACAACTGGGCAATTTTTAATCACTTGCTATAATCCTGCGCTCTTGACCATTGGCAACACAGCACTGAATTCGATCTATGGAATTACTGGAACTAGGCAAAGCATTCGTCCGTAAATACTATCCTCGTGATCATTTGTATCTCGCGGGTGGCTTGTCGCTGTTTGTTCTGGTCCTACTACTATTGCCTGCCGGCGAATCAGATGAAGCAGGTTTAGTCGGGACCGAGGGGGCTGATGTCCCGCAAATGACTACCTCCATACCCGTAGCAGTCGCTCCGAACTCAGCAACACAAGTAAACACTTCCCAACCCACAACAGCACAGCGCTCCGCACTTTCGGCGGATGATCTGGATGCCTTTGTGGTCTCGGAAGAAGCTGAACCTCTGGCCGACATCACTGTCTGGCAGAACATCGAGGTCAAGAAAGGCGACACTCTTTCCACTATTTTCTCGCAAGTAGGCCTGAACGACCGCGATGTGTATCAGGTGCTGAACAGCAGCGATGAAGCCAAGGTCCTGAACCGCCTTTATCCCGGTTATCAATTGGACTTCATGATCCCTAATGAGGGAGAACTGGAACAATTGCGCGTATTGAGCTCGCCGCTGGAAGGGTTTTTGTTCAAACGTGGCGACGACGGCTATCAAGTCGAACGGATTCTCAAGGAAGCGCAACTATCCCAAGCCTATAAAGTAGGCACCATCGCCGACAGCCTGTTCATGGCTGGTCAGCGCGAAAATATCCCCGCCGTCCATATCATGGAAATGGCCAATATTTTTGGCGGCGTTATCGACTTCATCCTCGACCCACGCGCCGGCGACCAATTCAGCATTCTGTATGATGAAAAGTATCTGGACGGTGAATTCATCGGGCCAGGCGATATCATGGCCACGCAGTTCGTCAATCAGGGCCGCGTCTACACCGCGATCCGTTATGTCGACGAAGAAGGCGAGGTTGGCTACTACTCCCCGGAAGGCGAGAGCATGCGCAAGGCGTTCCTGCGCAACCCTCTGGATGTTTTCCGCATCAGCTCCAACTTCAATCCCAACCGCCGCCACCCTATTTTAAATACGATTCGTGCTCATAAAGGCACGGATTACGCGGCACCAACAGGCACGCCGATACGCGCGACAGGCGATGGCCGTGTCACCCATGCTGGCCGTTTGGGTAGTTTTGGTAATCTGGTTGTGGTCAAACATGCTGGCGGTTTTGAAACCAAATACGCGCACTTGTCGCGTTATGCCCGCGGCATCAGCAAGGGCGACCGGGTGCGTCAGGGTGATGTGATCGGTTATGTCGGCGCCACTGGTGGCGCAACAGGCCCGCACTTGCACTACGAATTTCTCGTTAACGGTGTTCATCAGAACCCGCGAACTATTCTGGATCGTCTGCCAAAAGCCGAATCCATTGACCCCACCGAAATGGACCGCTTCAGAAGCCAGACCGCTGATCTGTTGCAGCGTTTTCAGCAGATGAACTCTACGCTGACGCTGAACTTGAATCAGTCCACCGCTGATTGAGGCCTCATGACGCAAGCTAACCTATATATTGGGCTGATCTCCGGCACCAGTGTCGATGGCGTGGATTGTGTGCTCGTCGAATTCGATGGCAAGCGCCCCAACCTGATCGCCAGCTTGTTCAAACCCAGTAGCGCCAAGCTCAGAGAGCGTATCCTGCACCTGTGTGACGGTGAGGAAATTACCCTCAAAATGCTCGGCCAGACTGATACCTCTATCGGTCACTTCTTCGCCGATGCAGCCACGGAATTATTGGAAGTCGCCAAGGTGCCTGCCAGTGCTGTTCGAGCCATTGGTAGTCACGGGCAAACGGTCTGGCATCAACCGGATGGTCGCTACCCCTTTACTATGCAACTTGGCAATCCCAACATCATTGCCCAGCAAACCGGTATCACAGTAGTGGGTGATATGCGCGGCCGTGACATGGCTGCTGGTGGCGAAGGTGCGCCTCTGGCACCGCTACTGCATCGCAATGTATTCCATTCGCAGAATGTGGATCGCGCTGTAATCAACATTGGCGGCATCTCCAACCTGACTGTCCTGCCTCGCGAAGGCGCTTGCACAGCATTCGATACCGGGCCTGGCAATGTGCTGATGGATTACTGGATCGACAAGCATCGCCAACAACGCTACGACAAAGATGGCGCCTGGGCAGCGAGCGGCCAATTCAATCTCGGCTTACTCAACGCACTCCTGGACGAACCTTATTTTTCCCGCCCGCTCCCCAAGAGCACGGGGCGCGAGTTGTTCAATGGTCGTTGGCTTGAATCACGACTGGGTCGTGGCGGCATGGAAATTCCTGCTGCCGATGTACAAGCCACCTTGCTTACCCTCACCGTCACTACCATCGTCCGTGACTTGACGCGCTACTGCGCGCCGCAAGAGATCTACGTGTGTGGCGGAGGCGCTCATAACAAGACGCTAATGTCGGAACTGAGCAAAGTGGCGAGCGATATCTCTGTAACTTCTACCGCCAGCCTTGGCGTTGATCCTGACTGGGTAGAGGCCATCGCCTTCGCCTGGATGGCGCAGCAAACAGTTAATGGCGAGAAGATCGACACCAGCGCGTTTACTGGCGCCCGGGAACCGGTCTTTTTGGGCGGGATTTATCAGGCTTAGTATAAACTATCTAGAGTTAATCCATTCTCAGCTACACTTTCAATTTCTTTTATTCAAACTCCCCGTTCTAATTATTCCAATGCTGGAATAACGCGCTAGTCCAGAGGGTGTGGAAAAGCCCGGCTACTTGCCCCCTCCGGGGTTGCCCTCCCTCGGTCGGAAGCCCTGGAACGCGGTCTTCCTCGGTCAGTCGGTGCTGCGTTCTAATGCCGGGCTTTTCCACACCCTCTGGCCCAGCGCTTGCAGTTCCCATTGGCCATCATGCACACCCGCATTGCCTTTGAATCGAAGCCACTCCACTTTCCAAATGCGTATCACTTTGTCGGGCTGCGGGCTGTCTGCGCAAGTCACGTCAAAGGCGCACGCCGAGCGCAGCAAAAAGACCGCCTTTTGGGCTTTTTGCGAAGAGAGGACAGCCCGGAAGGCCGGCGCCAGTGACTTGCACAGGCGGCTCACAGTCCGACTCGAGGCCATCAGCCTGAACCAAGCTGAACAGGAAAAAATTTTGAGGATAAGAGCAGAATCACTTCTGTCGGTGAAAGTTCGGAGCAATCAGCACCGAACAACTGAAGCAAGAATTAAACAGTTAGATAGTAAAAGAAGAACCGCAACCACAGGTACTGGATGCCATCGGATTCTCGACGACAAAGCGCGAGCCTTCCAGACCTTCCAAATAGTCGACCTTGGCGCCGACCAGATACTGATAGCTCAACGGATCAACCAGCAGGCTGGCGCCCTTGTGCTCGATGACAGTGTCGTCGTCGTTCACCGCCTCATCAAAGGCAAACCCGTACTGAAAACCTGAGCAGCCGCCACCGGTGACGAACACCCGCAGTTTCAGCTGATCATTGCCTTCCTCGGCAATCAGGCTGTGCACCTTGTTCGCCGCGTTGTCTGTGAAAGACATAATTACCGGTTCTTGTGACTGTACTGCTGACATACTTGGCTCTGCGTATTTTAAGGACTGTGAATATTGAGTCTGTTGAAAATACTGAACTGACCGGGAATTGCGCACTGACGCGCTCCGGCCAACACCCCGATTATCGCAATAACTGAGTAAAACAGTCAATTATTCTCGACAGCGGGCTTATCGAACTCCAGTTTCTTGTTATCTGCGCTCAATCGCTTGGTTTCGGCCTGCTGGCCACCGCTAATGTGCATCAGATTGCCATTGACCTCTGAGCCCATCACCATCTCGATCAGATTGTAATAGACGTTGCCTACAACCGTGGCTTTGGCAGCCAGCTCAATGTGATTGGCCGAACGCACATCACCCTGTACCAAGCCATTGATGATGGCAGAAGGGACGCAAATCTCGCCTTCCACAGCGCCTTTCTCGGCTACTCTGATCAGGGCCTTGGAGTCGTCTTCGGCGTAAATATTGCCTTTAACGCGCCCTTCGATGATCAGCTCGCCGCTGAAATGAATGTCACCAACCACCTCCGTGGAACGTGAAACCAGCGTGTGAGCCGGACCTCCGGTCACTTTAGGTTCTGCTGATTTGTTATTGAACATTTGTCTTTCCTCCACGGATCTGGATCAACTGCCATTGCGAGAATTACTCGCCTTCGACTACCCAAGTAAAATTCTGGCTTATATTTTTCTCAACTGGCTCGTCAGCGACGGCCGCAATTTGTACTCGTTCCGGGGTAAAACCCTCAGGAAGTGCCAGCTCACCCTCGATATTCTGAAAATAGCGAAAGCGCAGGCGCATATCCAATTGCTCTACGTCTTCGGAAATATCACGTAGTGGCAGAATCTGCTGTTCCCCGCCTATTGTACCAATCAGATTCACATTCGCATGCCCGATCAGGTAGGTATCTCCATCGGCATCTTGCTGGCGCATGACCAGTTTATAACGATAACGTCGCGATTGGTCCGTCGCACTGATATCAAATTGACCGATAGTCAGCCCGGTATCCTCAGTCTCTTCGTTCACAACCTGCCGATAATAGACAATTTCCTGCTCTAACTGGGCAACTCGTGTTCGCAGCCCGGATATCGTTGACTGCACTTCTTCATTGGCGCGCTGATCCATCTGACTGGATCGATCCAGAATCGTGATCTGTCGGCGCAGATCACCGTTTTCCGCCTGCAAGGCCGAGATCTGCTGCTGTAATTCCACACGCTCGGCCAGATCACCCTGTTGCTGGGAAATCGTTGTGTAGTAGCCATAGCCAAAGCCGCCCGCCGCTGTCGCCGCGACCGCCAGCGTAATCAACAGAATAGAAACGAAGCGACGCCCCGGTCGATGGGGCACCACTACCATTTTCTGTTGTTTACTGCCTTTTACTACATTGGGCATACAGTTAGCGTCTCCAGAAGATCACAACGCTTTGACTAAAAAGTTTACCCCTGCCGCCTAAGGCGACAGAGCAATGACCTGTAATCCGGTCTTTTCAGCGTAGCCAAACATGATATTCATACTCTGAATGGCTTGACCGGCTGCGCCTTTGACCAAATTGTCTTCTGCTGACAAGACGACGATTGTGTCAGTATCTTCTATATAAGACACTGAGATCGCACATTTGTTAGAGCCTTTGACCATACGCGTCGCCGGTAATTCGCCTGCCGGCAACACATCGACAAAAGGCTCGGTAGCATACCGGGCCTCAAAAATTGATTGCAACTGCTCAGCAGTCACCTCGGCGCCGGGTTTCACTGGCGCGTAGAGAGTCGCGAGAATACCGCGAATCATCGGCGTCAGGTGCGGAATAAAGGTGAGCTTCACCGGTGCTCCGGCAGCCCGCATCAAGCCCTGACAGATTTCCGGGTGATGCCTGTGGCCACTCACGCCGTAAGCTCGAATCGACTCGCTGGCCTCACACAACAGAAACTCTTCGGCGGCCTTGCGGCCGGCGCCACTGACCCCTGACTTGGCGTCGGCGATCAGGTGCTGGCGATCGATCAAATCATTTTCCAGCAGTGGCAGAAAGCCGAGCTGAATCGCAGTTGGGTAACAGCCAGGCACGGCAAGCAGTTGGGCATCCGCGATCGCCGCCCGATTCACCTCCGGCAGACCATAAACCGCCTTGGCAACCAAATCCGGGCACGCATGAGTGGTCTTGTACCACTGTTCCCACAAAGCAATATCCTGGATCCGGAAATCCGCAGACAAATCGATCACCCGCACACCCTGCTCCAGCAAGGCCGGGACTGTATGCATGGCCACCGCATGAGGCGTGGCATAAAACACCACATCGCATTCGGCCAGCAAGGGCGTATCGGGCGCGGAAAAAGCCAAGTCGATGTGGCCCCGCAAGTTCGGAAAATGCTTGTAGATCGGTGTGCCAGCCAATTCACGGGAGGTAACCACCGTAATCTCGACCTGATCATGACCGGCCAACAGTCGCAGTAGTTCCACGCCTGTATAGCCCGTACCACCGATAATTCCAGCTTTAATCACAACTCACTCCATTGTTTCGGTACAGCGCGGATCAGAGTAACCCGCCCAAGAGGGGTCGCTATCTTACACCGCCTCCTTAAATTTACGAAACCAAAGTAATTCAAGGCGTTAAATCAATAGCTTAGCAGCGACTGGCCTAGTTCCCAAGACCTCTGCCAATCGCTATCATAGCCGCTATACAAGCATTTAATCAGCAGGCAAGAAATCGACTATGCTCTGGATCAAGGCCTTTCATATTATTGCCATCGTGACATGGTTCAGCGGTTTGTTTTATCTGCCGCGCCTGTTCGTCTATCACGCCATGAGCGAAGACCAGATCAGCCGCGACCGTTTCGTTATCATGGAGCGCAAGCTGTTCTGGGGGATTACCACCCCATCGGCCATTGTTGCAGTATTGCTCGGTGCTTGGTTGCTTGGCTCGAATTGGAGTTACTTCATGGCCTGGTGGTGGATGCACGCCAAGCTGGGACTCGTGGCACTGTTACTTGTCTATCATTTCCTCTGCTGGCGGCATCTGGTACAACTGCGCGAAGGTCACAGCACTCGCAGTCACGTCTATTTCCGTGTCTTCAATGAACTACCGGTATTCCTATTGCTCGGCATCGTCATTTTGATTGTCGTCAAACCCACGCTCTAAATCGTCGCGGAGCTTTTCTTCTGACCCTCACCCTATGACAAGTGGACTGGACACCAACAAGCCAGCAGTTATGTGCTTTTCCGGGCTCGATCCCACCGGAGGTGCTGGCATTCAGGCCGACATTGAAACCCTGTTCAGCATCGGCTGCCACTGCTGCCCAATTGCCACTGTGCTCACCGCACAAACTACCCAGAATGCGTTGAGCGCCACGCCCACCGAGCCAGCATTGCTGATCGAACAGGCGCGGGCCGTGCTGGAGGACATGCAGATACAAGCCATCAAAATAGGCTTGCTGGGCAGTGTAGCGAGTGTCGAAGTTATTCACACACTGCTTAAAGATTACGCCGACATCCCCGTTGTGCTCGACCCGGTGCTAGTAGCCGGTGGTGGCTTCGAATTCAGCAATCAGGATATTCAGGATGCGATACGCGAGCTGCTCATACCACTTTGCACCGTCCTGACACCGAACACCATTGAAGCCAAAGCACTGGCACCCAGCGGCGATAATCTCGACGCCTGCGCCAATGAACTCATCGACATGGGCTGCGAACATATCCTGATCACCGGCACCCATGCGCAAACTGATCAAGTCCACAACCGCCTCTATTCACTGCATCATGAAGCCAGTGACTATCAATGGCCAAGGCTGCAGTTTGATTATCACGGTTCGGGTTGCACATTGGCTGCCGCAATCGCCGGTTATCTTGCTCATCATCTGACAGTGCCCGATGCTGTGCAGCAAGCCCAGCGCTTTACCTGGGAGTCATTGAATAGCGCCGAACGCCAGGGCTTTGGCCAGCACATACCCGATCGCAGCTATTGGAAGAAGCGCTAAGCCTTATGACAAACCCAGTAACGACGCTGCATGGTCTCTATGGCATCACCGATGCGACTTTGCTGCCAGACGCACGTTTATTCACCGGCGTAGAACAGGCGTTACAAGCTGGAGTACGACTCATTCAGTATCGCAACAAATCCGGCGATGCGCGCAAGCGATTGCTTGAAGCACGCCAGTTAGTTGCGCTCTGTGAACACTACAGCGGCTGCCTGATCATTAATGATGATGTCCAGTTATGCCGTGACAGCGGCGCGCATGGTGTGCATTTGGGGCAGACGGACACGCCTGTTGATGTAGCCAGACACGAACTGGGGAGCGCTATAATTATCGGCGCCACTTGCCATCAGGACATAGCGCTGGCACATAAAGCACAGGAAATGGGCGCCAGTTACGTTGCTTTCGGACGCTTTTTCCCCTCTTTCACCAAGCCCGGCGCTCCAGCAGCGGATTTATCGGTACTGCAAGCAGCAAAAGAGCAATTGACCGTGCCGACGGTTGCTATTGGTGGCGTCAATGCGGAAAATGGCGCGTCGTTGCTTGCTTCTGGCGCTAATATGCTGGCAGTTGCCCATAGTTTGTTTGCAACGAACGACATCAAGGCTAATGCCGAAAGTTTATTGAATCTGTTTCAGCAACAACGCTGAAACTGACCTATCCAGAGTTAACCAGAGTTAATTGCATGAATCACGATAATTCCAGGAATCTGTTCGACCTGGCACGTAAATATATACCGGGCGGTGTTAATTCACCCGTGCGCGCATTCAAGAGCGTGGGCGGCGACCCATTGTTTTTCAAAGCCGGCGAAGGCGCCTGGCTAACCGATTCTGACGACAATCGCTATATCGATTACGTCGGTGCCTGGGGCCCGTTAATCCTCGGCCATCGCAATGAGAAGGTGATCGCAGCCCTGACCGAGCAATTGGAAAAAGGCCTGGGCTATGGCGCCTCGACAGAGGGTGAAGTCGAGATAGCGCAAAAGATCTGTGAACTCGTGCCATCCATTGAACAGGTTCGACTCGTTACGTCGGGTACGGAAGCAACCATGAGTGCCATTCGACTCGCGCGCGGCTTTACCAAACGCGACAAGGTTGTGAAGTTCGAAGGTTGTTACCACGGCCATGTCGACGGCCTGTTAGTGAAAGCAGGTTCAGGCGCTCTGACTCTGGGCGAACCGGACTCTCTGGGCGTACCCAAAGCCTATACCAAACTTACCCATGTGCTGAGCTATAACGACATCGATGGCGTTAAAGAATTTTTTGCTGAACACGGCGACGAAATTGCCTGCATCATTGTTGAGCCAGTAGCGGGCAACATGAATTTTGTCGCACCTGTGCCCGGGTTTCTGGAAACCCTGCGCGAAGTCTGCAGCAAACACGGCGCCGTATTGATATTTGACGAAGTCATGACAGGCTTTCGTGTCGGTTTAGGCGGGGCGCAAGGCGTTTATGGGGTGACTCCAGACCTGACCACACTGGGCAAGGTTATCGGCGGCGGATTACCCGTCGGTGCGTTCGGTGGCCGCAAGGACATCATGCAGCACATCGCGCCCAGCGGAGCTGTGTATCAAGCTGGCACTTTGTCTGGCAGCCCGCTGGCAGTCGCTGCCGGACTTGCAATGCTCAACAGCATCAGCGAGCCAGGTTTTTATGACAAACTCGGGTCGCAAGCTGAAAAGCTGGTTACCGGACTCAAAGAGCGCGCCGCAGCGGCCAATGTCCCCTTTACGACCAACCAACTGGGCGGCATGTTTGGCCTGTTTTTCAGTGGCGAGTCACAGGTTTCCCATTTCGAACAAGTCATGGCTTGCAACGCGGAGCACTTCCGCACGTTCTTTCATGCCATGCTGGATAATGGCGTCTATCTGGCGCCTTCTTCCTTTGAAGCTGGTTTTATTTCTGCCGCGCATGGCGATACCGAAATCGCCACAACACTCGATGCCGCCGAGCGCGCATTCGCTGCAATTGCTACCTGACTGGAAACAGTCTATTAAATTGCACGCAGAACACTGATACCACTTTCTAACTATTCACTGAACTATAGCAGGAACATACAATGGCGAAATACCACGTCTACGGCGTCGGCAATGCCCTGGTCGATAAGGAATTTGAAGTTAAAGATGAATTTTTCATTGAGAACGATATCGAAAAAGGCATCATGACTCTGGTTGAGCACGATCAACAGGATTTACTGTTGCGTGATCTCACCGATAAATACGGCGTTAAAAAACAGGCCGGCGGAGGCTCCGCAGGCAACACTCTTTATGCGTTGAGCCAATTCGGCGGCGAAGCCTTTTTCGCATGCAAAGTTGCCAATGACGAAACCGGCGACTACTACCTCGAACAGCTGGGTCACCACAACATTGACACCAACGTGTCGCGACGCGTCGAAGGCACGTCCGGTCGTTGTCTGGTCATGATCAGCCCGGATGCCGATCGCACGATGTTCACCTATCTGGGTGTATCAGCAGATATTTCCCTGCAAGAAATGGATTTTGATGCGGCGAAAAATTCCGAATACATCTATATCGAAGGCTATCTGGTGACTTCGCCGTCAGCGCGCAAAGCCATTACAGAACTGCGCGATCTGGCCAAAGAGAACAACGTCAAAGTCGCCCTGACTTTTTCCGATCCAGCCATGGTCGAATACTTCAAAGATGAAGTGAACGAAGCCATCGGCGAGGGTGTGGATTTGTTGTTCTGCAATGAAAAGGAAGCCATGCTCTGGGCCGGTACTGACACGCTGGAAGCCGCCTGTGAAGTCATGAAGACCAAGGCCAAGCAATTTGTCATTACGCGTGGCCCGGACGGCGCGCTAGCCTATGATGGTAAAGACTTCATCACGATCGCAGGACACAAGGTCAAAGCCATCAATACCAATGGCGCTGGCGATTTGTTTGCCGGCGCATTCCTGTACGCCATTACCGCTGGGCATGATTTTGCCTTGGCCGGCAAGTTAGCCAGCCGCGCTTCAGCACAGGTAGTGACACAGTACGGTCCACGTCTCGACGGACCGGATCATGAAAAGATTCTTGGCGAAATACTGGCTGAGGGTTGATTGAGAGCCAAATTACTGCCCGGCCAGGCGCTGCTACATAGCATCTGGCCGGGCAGTTTCACCAGTATCAATGCTCAGGTAAGCTATCAGGCAGGGCTGGAGTGCTTGTGAGGGTGTCAGAGTGTAGAGAGTCAGATAGATAGAAAGCAGAGAGAGAAAGCCCGGCTGACAACTGCGCGTCCGCAGTCAGTCTCAGGCACCGAGCCCTTCAACAAACTTCTTCACGCCATCAAACCACGACGATTTTTTCGGTGATTGACGATCACCTTCCTCGGCATGAATCTGCGCAAACTCTTCCAGCAATTCCTCCTGACGCTTGGTCAGGTGCACTGGCGTTTCGACCAGGACACGACACAGCAAATCACCTGCACCACCACCGCGGATTGGCGTGACGCCTTTGCCACGCAAGCGGAACAGCTTGCCGGTTTGTGATTCTTTGGGAATTTTCAGTTTTACCCGACCATTCAGCGTGGGCACTTCCAGATCACCGCCTAATGCGGCATCGGTAATGCTGATGGGAATCTCGCAATACAAATCGCGGCCATCGCGCTGGAAAATAGCATGGGGTTTAACGTGAACCTCGACGTACAGGTCGCCCGAAGGGCCACCGTGCGTGCCAGCCTGGCCTTCACCGCTTAAGCGGATTCGGTCTCCGGTATCGACACCGGGCGGCACTTTGACAGACAAGGTCTTGGTTTCTTCAACATTGCCGCGGCCGTGACAGGTAATACACGGATCTTTGATCTGCTTGCCACTACCCTGACAACGCGGACAAGTTTGCTGCACCGAGAAAAAGCCCTGCTGCATGCGCACCTGACCGTGTCCAGCGCACGTACTACAGTCAATTGCAGAAGTGCCAGGCTTGGCGCCGCTACCATCACAGGTCTTACAGCCCACTGTGGTGGGAATGCGAATCTTGACCGTCTTGCCCTGCACCGCATCTTCCAGCGATAACTCAAGGTTGTAGCGCAGGTCAGCGCCCTGGCGGACATGGCTGCGACCGCCACCGCGACCACCGCCGCCAAAGATGTCCCCAAAAATATCGCCGAAGATATCGCCAAAATCAGCGTTACCGGCGTGGGTTTGTCCTTCGACACCCGCATGACCATATTGGTCATAGCGCGCGCGTTTTTGTTGATCAGAAAGTACTTCAAAGGCTTCGTTCGCTTCCTTGAAACGATCTTCGGCGCCCTTGTCGTCCGGATTACGGTCCGGGTGATTTTTCATAGCAACTTTTCGGTAAGCCTTTTTGATCTCGGCTTCCGATGCGTCTCGCTCTATACCCAGTACTTCGTAAAAATCACGCTTGGACATTTGAATTTCTGACTAACTCTCGCTTTTTCGAATTACTTACAAACGAAAAAACTAAGTCAACGGGTGACTTAGTTTTCTCGTCAGACTATTTGATCAGTTGCCCGATCCTTTTGTCTTACCTGTCTTGCTTCACTTACTTCACTTACTTCACTTACTTGTCTTCTTCCTTCACTTCTTCGAATTCAGCATCGACTGCATCGTCGTTACCGGCATCGTCGGCAGAGGCATCGCCAGCTTCTGCACCAGCGCCAGCACCTTCCTGTGCTTGCGCATCAGCGTACATCTTCTGGGCCAGGCTGCCTGAAGCTTCTGTCAGGGCCTTGGTCTTGGCTTCGATTGCGGCCAGATCATCACCCTTGAGTGCTTCTTCCAATTCGGAGATGGCGCTATTGATTGCGTCCTTCTCTTCATCAGTTGCCTTGTCACCAGCTTCTTCCAGCGTCTTCTTGGTCGCGTGGACCAGACCGTCAGCGGAGTTACGCGCAGTGATCAGTTCTTCGAACTTCTTGTCGTCGGCAGAGTGAGCTTCGGCATCCTTGACCATCGCTTCGATCTCTTCATCAGTCAGACCACTGGAGGCCTTGATGACGATAGATTGTTCTTTGCCGGTAGCCTTGTCTTTCGCCGAGACATTCAAGATGCCGTTGGCATCCAGATCAAAGGCGACCTCGATCTGCGGAATACCACGCGGTGACGGTGGAATATCGCTCAGGTCAAAACGACCCAGTGATTTATTCTGGGCAGCTTGCTTACGCTCACCCTGAACCACGTGAATAGTTACCGCCGTCTGGTTGTCATCCGCCGTTGAAAACACCTGGGTTTTCTTGGTCGGAATCGTGGTGTTCTTTTCAATCAAGGCGCTGGCCACGCCGCCCAGGGTTTCGATCCCCAGAGACAGAGGTGTCACGTCCAGCAGCAACACGTCGTTAACGTCACCGGAGAGTACCGCTGCCTGAATGGCTGCACCAACCGCTACTGCTTCGTCAGGATTCACGTCACGACGTGCTTCCTTGCCGAAGAACTCAGCAACTTTCTTCTGTACCAGTGGCATACGAGTCTGGCCACCGACCAGAATGATATCGTTGATAGAACCCACGTCGAGATCAGCATCCTTGATAGCCATTTTTACTGGCTCAAGAGTACGGTCGACCAGGTCTTCTACCAACGACTCAAACTTGGCTCGCGTCAACTTCTGCACAAGGTGCTTCGGTCCGCTGGAATCGGCCGTGATATACGGTAGATTCACTTCTGTTTGTTGCGATGAAGACAACTCGATCTTGGCTTTTTCAGCTGCTTCTTTCAGACGCTGCAACGCCAAAGGGTCGCTGTGCAGATCCATGCCGGACTCTTTCTTGAATTCGTCCGCCAGGTAATCGATCAAGCGCAGGTCAAAGTCCTCACCACCCAGGAAGGTGTCACCATTGGTAGAGAGCACTTCAAAAGTGTGCTCGCCATCGGTGTCAGCAATCTCGATGACAGAGATATCGAAGGTACCACCACCCAGGTCATAGACAGCGACGGTGCGGTCACCGGTCTTCTGGTCCATGCCGTAAGCCAGTGCCGCAGCAGTTGGCTCATTGATAATACGTTTAACTTCCAGACCGGCAATCTTGCCGGCGTCTTTGGTTGCCTGACGCTGTGAGTCATTGAAGTAGGCAGGCACCGTGACCACGGCTTCAGTGACTTTCTCACCGAGAAAGTCTTCCGCAGTCTTCTTCATCTTTTTCAGTATTTGCGCGGAAATCTGGGGCGGCGACATTTTCTTGTCGTTCACTTCCACCCACGCATCGCCATTGTCAGCCTTGATGATCTTGTAAGGCACCATCTTGATGTCTTTCTGTACGACATCATCATCGAACTGACGGCCGATCAATCGCTTGATGGCATACAGGGTATTGTGCGGATTAGTGACTGACTGGCGCTTGGCCGGCTGGCCTACCAACGTCTCGCCATCATCTTTGCTATAAGCGATGATGGAGGGAGTGGTGCGGTCACCTTCCGCATTTTCGATGACTTTGGCTTTACCACCATCCATTACGGCAACACATGAGTTGGTGGTCCCCAAGTCAATACCGATAATCTTTCCCATTGTGAAAATCTCCGCTTGTTAATCTGCTTCCGAACCAGCTGTCGTGCTGGCACTAGCTTATGTGTTCAATATTGGCCCAGTCCGTTGTATTTCAAGGATTAGGCAGTAAATTTCCTGCTATTTTGTGTGGAATTGGCGCTATTGGCGCGAATCCGGGGATTTAACTGCTTTCTCCGCCGCTGGGCGCCTTGGATACCATCACCATGGCGGGACGGATGACGCGGCCATGCAAGGTATACCCCTTCTGCATTACTGCAATCACGGTATTGGGTTCGACCTCGGCATTTTCCTGCAGGGACATGGCCTGATGCAGCTGGGGGTCGAAAGGCTCGCCTTGTGGATCAACCGGCTCGATATTGAACTTGCGAAACGCATCCGCGAAGCTCTTCAGGGTCAGGTCGACGCCGTCATAGATTGCCTTGACGGTCGGGTCGTCATTATCGGAAGCGGCTGTCAACGCGCGCTCCAGATTGTCCATTACTGACAGTAATTCCGTAGCGAAGCGCTCATTGCCGTACTTGTGAGCTTTTTCGATATCCTGCTCAGTACGGCGACGCAGATTTTGCATTTCTGCCTGCACCCGTAATAGGTCATCTTTGGCCTGGGCCGCTTCGGCCTGCGCGACGGCCAGCTTGGCAAAATTATCGTCCTGGGAGTCTTGCGAACCTTGAGAGCCTTGAGAGTCTTGTGAACCCTCACCCTCGGCACTGCCTTCTTTGGCTACTTCGGCATAGGCGTCAGTTTCCGGCGTGGAATTCTGCTCTGCCTGTTCCGCTGGCTGCTCTTGCCCGGATTCAGTGGTCGATTGTTCATTGTCTGGCGCTTTCTTGCTCATGCCCTGCTTACCCTTCTCGAGTTCTTGATTGTCTGGATGGCCATTCCGGCGTCTCAAGGAAGACGCCTGCACTCCGAGCGGATATGGGGGTCAGTCGGGGCTTTTCAACCTGTAACAGGCGATCGCGACAACAACGGACTACTAACTGCTGAAATCGACCGGGTAATCGCGAAATATTGTGTATTGGGCCGGCGTGTATCACTATACTTGCTGTCATGTTGCAGCATCTTTCTATCCGTAATTTCGCCACCGTCGACAAGCTGGAGATCGATTTCGAACCCGGCATGACGGCTATTACTGGCGAGACCGGCGCCGGCAAATCCATCATCCTGGGTGCGCTCGGCCTGACCCTCGGAGATCGTGCTGACAAGACTGTGATTCGCCCCGGTGCCAGCAAGACTGATTTAAGCGCCGAGTTCGATATTCAGGACATCGCCCAGGCCAGCGACTGGCTTGCTGACAATGACCTGCAACTCGAAGGCGATGCCCGGACCTGCCTGCTGCGCCGCGTCATCAATGATGATGGCCGCTCACGTGCCTATATCAATGGCTCTGTGGTCACCCTTGCCAACCTCAAGACTCTTGGTGAAATGCTGCTCGACATTCATGGCCAGCATGAACACCAGTCGCTCCTGCGCCGCTCCACCCATATTCGCCTGCTCGATGAGTTCGCCGTGGAGTCCAAATTATTGGCCCAGTTGCACTCGACCTGGCGGCAATGGCAGCAAAATTTTCAGCAGATGGATGCCCTGCGCCAGCAATCGGCAGACAACTCCGCCGAGAGTCAGCTACTCAGTTATCAACTGATCGAGCTGGATGAGATGAACATCGAAGCCGGTGAAATCGAGAAGCTGGAAGCAGAATTCAAATCACTCAGCCACGCAGACGACACGCTGGCGGCAGTGAACAGCGCCCTGGCCTATTGCGATGAAAGTGAAGACGGCAATGCCAGCAGCCTGCTTAATCAGGCCCGTTCGGCTCTGGAGCGTCTGCCTGCCCAATCCGGCCGGCTGACGACTATCAAGGAACTGTTGGAGACCGCCGGCATTCAATTGCAGGAAGCAGTCTCCGAGCTCAATGCTTTCAATGCCGAATTCGATGCCGACCCACAGCGTCTGGAAGCCATCAATGAGCGGCTGGGAGATTTGCACGCCGTGGCGCGCAAGCACCGCATCAAACCTGAGGAACTGATTGATCTGATCAATGATCTGCGCAGCCAGCTCGACAAGCTGGAGAATTGCGATGCCGAGTTGGAGAAGCTGGCCGCCAATGACAAATTGCTGCGTGAACAATATGCCCAGCTGGCCGGCGAGGTCAGCAAACAGCGCAAGAAAGGCGCCAGCAAACTGGCCAAAGCGGTTAACGAACGCTTGCAAGCGCTGAGCATGCCTCATGCCTCTGTCGAGGTCTCGCTATCAGCCACTGACCCGGACAAGCTGGCACAACAGGGGCTGGAAGCCGTGGAGTTTCTGGTCAGCACGAATCCCGGGCAAGCCCCGCAGCCACTGGGCAAGATCGCCTCGGGTGGTGAGCTTTCCCGCATCAGTCTGGCGATTCAGGTCATCACGGCGCAAACCTCGCACGTGCCAAGCCTGGTATTCGATGAGGTCGATGTGGGTATCGGTGGCGGTGTCGCGAAGGTAGTTGGCGAGCAATTGCGCCAGCTCGGTGAGCGCGCCCAGATCCTGTGCGTGACCCATCAGGCCCAGGTGGCCGGACAAGGCCATCACCATTTATTGGTGAGCAAGCAAAGTGACAAGAAGTCCACGCTGACGCGCATTACGAAGCTGGAAGGTGAGGAAGTCATCAAGGAAGTGGCGCGCATGCTCGGCGGGGAAACCTATAGCGCCGAATCTCTGGCCCATGCCGAGCAAATGGTGGCTAACAGCTAGCTCGATCAGTCTTTCTGCTAGTCTCTTTCTTAGCCCTTCTATTAGATTCTCTAATAGTCTCTCTACTGGCCTTACTACTGGCCTTACTATTGGCCTTTCTATTTGGCCTTTCTCTATTTGGCGTTTCTATAAGCCTTACTAATAGTCTCTCTATCGGTCTCTCTATCGGTCTATCTAATAATCACTCTTTTAGTCTCTGCGACTAGCCTTCCGCTGCTTTCTGGCAGCTGGCGCACAGGCCGTATAGATACAGGCTGTGGTCAGTGATCTTGAAGCCAAACTTGGTCGCGATCTTTTCCTGCTGCTCTTCGATCACTTCATCAAAAAATTCTTCTACCCGACCGCATTTGTTGCAGACCAGATGATCATGGTGGTCGACTGAATCCAACTCGAAGACGGAATGACCGCCTTCAAAATGGTGACGAATGACCAGACCGGCCGTCTCGAATTGCGTGAGCACACGATACACAGTGGCCAACCCCACATCTTCATCCGCTTCAATCAAGGCTTTGTACACGTCTTCTGCACTCAGGTGTTTGGTGTCTGAGCTCTCCAGAATTTGCAGAATTTTTACCCGCGGCAGGGTCACTTTGAGTCCTGCTTTGCGCAGTTCCTGATTTTCTGAGGACATAATGCTTCTCGTGCTGGTTAGTGGTCGTGGGCGGTTGTATTGGTTTTGTTCTAATTGCTGGGAACTTATTGCAACAGGCAGGGCCTAAAGCCTCACTGCTCGTTATTGCTCAGCTCATTGTAAATTTGACAAGTGTCTGACAGGAGTCAGATAAGAGTCCGATCAGCCCGATAATTCGGCAGGCTTTTGCGCACTCATCCAGCCAATGTTGCCAACTCATTTGGGTTATCACTGCATTCTGGGGAGATTTTGCGCAACCCGGCAGTTTTACCCTGACTGGAGGTAGGGTATTATGCCCGCTCACTGCCCCTTAGGAAAGTTAAGAGCCACGCGGCTCATCCCATAATCAATGACATTACGCCCTATCAAGACAATTCGCAGCATTCCATTGTTGCTTCTCCTGCTCAGCCTTGCTGGCTGCGGCAACATCGGCAACATGGATTTTCCGGGTGTCTACAAGATTGGCCTCCCGCAGGGCAACATCATCACGCAGGACATGGTGGACCAACTGCGTCCGGGTATGACCAAGCGTCAGGTGATTTTCGTCATGGGCACACCGCTGGTGCGCGACCCCTTCCATCAGGATCGCTGGGATTACATCTATAGCTATCAGCCAGGTGGTGGCGAACGGGGTCAGGAACGCGTATCGGTCTTCTTTACTGACGATCAGCTAGTACGCTTCACCGGTGATTTCGTACCCACCGATGAAGACGCACCTTACGATGCCGGCGCCGATAACGACAGCAGCGCCAACAACAGCTGATTCAACTCTACTGAGCCATCTTAGTAGTCGAAGCGCAATCCCAACGTAATAGCCCGCCCGGGTTCCGGCGCGAAGTTCTTCAGGAACGACGTGTGATTGCGTACTTCTTCGTCCAGCAGATTATCCCCCCTGAGATAAACCTTCATTTCGCTGCTGCCAGCAACGTCAAAGTGAAAATCGCCATACAGTGAAACGCGCGTGAAACCGGGCGTGGTCAACTCGTTTGCTCCTGCGTTGTCTTGCGCACTGGCACGCGTTGCGTGCAAATGCATACTCCAGTTGTCGCCGAAGTAACGCAGTTCCGCACCGAATTTAGCGGGCGGGATACGCGGCACATTGCCACCGGCAGCGAATTTCGCCCGCACCAGATCGCCAAAGATCGTCATTTCCAGGGTCGCCGCATCCTGCTCCAGCAAGGCAAATGACACCTCACCTTCAACGCCGGAGAAAGTCGCATCCTTGGCCATGTAGCGAGCCAGATGCTGACCTTCGAATTCTTCCCCGGTCAGATTCAGGTAAATGTAGTCATCAATGTTGTTGTGATAGGCACTGAACTGACCAGTGAGTGGGCCAACATGATGTCGATAGCCCACTTCAATATTATTCGCCGTTTCCTTTTTCAGCGCACTGTTGCCTATCTCGAGCAAGTTCGTCGCAGCGTGTAAGGTCAAGGCTTCCGGGTCCGCATAAGTCGCACAGGTGCTGGCATCGACATTCGAGTACAACTCTTCCACGGTCGGGGTGCGCTGCGAACTGGATAAGCCGATGTGCAGATTGCCAGACTCACTGACATCATACAGTGCGCTGGCACTAAGACTCAGGGCCTGTTCGGATTTGGCACACAGTGAACCTGACTCGATATCAGTCCACTCATGACGCAAACCAAACTCGCCTGTCAGTCGGCCACGGACAACGCGCTCCACACCAAACAAGCCAAAAGTGTTGACGCCGGATTCCGGGATAAATGCCTCTTCGCCAATCGCCGCAAACTGCGTGTCAGTAATTTGTAGCCCCCAAACGCCCGAGCGGGTTTCGGAGTGTTCATGGGAAAGAGTGAAGCGACTCTCGATACCATCGTTGCTATAGCGCGTGCCGATTTCGCGACCGCCGTCAGCAAAATATTCAACTTCCCTGTGCTCGTAGTTTGTCAGTCCAATAGACGCATCCAGGGTATCGAACGGGCCAGACTGGAAATTCAATTGCCCCTTGGCATCGTAACGAGTCTTGTCCATGTCGATGCGGACAAACTCCACGTCTTCATGAGCGTGACCAGCTTCGTCATGATCCTCTTCAGCAATTACTTCATGATCGGCCTCATCACCATGAGCTCCCGCATGACTGTGAGTGCCCAGCGGCAAGCCATAATTGTTTTCCAGGCCGTTGACTGAGAAGCCGATGAAGCCGCGATCGCCTATCCATGACAAACCCAGACTGGCACCTTGCGCCTCACCATTGGAATTGCCGATGAAGCCGCGCGTATTTTCAAATTCTTCATGCTCCTCATCTACTTCTTCATGTTCGCCCTCAAGCTCCTCTTCACCCGCATGCAGAAGTTCCTCGGCTGCTTCCAACGCTGTTTCATCCAGCGCCAAACCGGGAATATCAACATTGTCATTCGCCCTGCGAAACGCATCGAGATGAATCGCCAACGCGCCTGTTGCGGCATCCAGGCGCACTACTGTCTTGTTTTCGTTGCTGGCCGAGTTATGACTTTGTTCCAGGAAAAATTCGGGCGCATCTACTAAATTGCTGGGCACGCGCTGATCGATTACATTGATCACACCACCCACTGCGCCGCTACCGTACAACAGAGTAGCCGGCCCACGAATCACTTCGAGTCGGTCGGCCAAGGCTACTTCAACACCTTCAGCATGATCCGGGCTTTGACTGGAGGCATCGGTGACGCCGACGCCGTTACTCAATACGCTTACCCGATTGCCAGACTGGCCGCGAATGACGGGGTGTCCTACACCCGGACCAAACGAAGAAGTAGAAATACCAATTTCGTTGCGCAGAGTATCGCCCAAAGTGTTGGCCATTTTTTCGCGTAGCTCTTCGCCAGAGAGACTGCCAACAGGCAGTGCGGTTTCCGCCGCGGTTCGCGCGAACGGCGTTGTGACAATAATTTGTTCAGGCTGTTGTGTGTCATGCGCGTCTTGCGCCATTAACGACGCAGCGGGCAACGACATAGTGGCCACAATGCTTTTAATCACCAGCGACAAGCACGCGGCAGGTTTCACTTGTTTCATGATTGACTGTCCAATTCTTTTTCGAACTAATTTGGTTAATGCCACAATGAATGACGAACAGTTCAGTTACGAACTGGCAGCATCGGCGGCATCAAGAGAAAAAACTAGGAGTTGGACAGTGCGGGTGGAGCACGAGACTTGGCGGGTGGCACAGCGACGAAAGGCTGTGGGGGTTGCGATTCCAAAGAGAAGGCAATGCTGGCCTGGATTTCGATATTCAGGCCAGATGATAAGAGTACTTTGCCCTTCGAGCCATGCTTGAAACAGATCTGGCAGTCGAGCTGGCTTTGCAAATTGTCGTGCGAGTGGCTCAGCTCGATACCCTGAGCCAGAAGCAGCAGTGAACCAAACGCCAGAACACACGCCAGCAAATAACGGCGCGCTATCTGATGCCGTTTCAGGTTTCTGGTGGTACTTGCTCGACGCATCGTCATCCAAAGCCAGTTTGGGTCGTAGTCAGTGATTATTAGATTGGGCGCATGGCCCCGTCAAGAGAAGATGAACCGGCTACAGGTGAAAATCTTTCAACTCAGCTTTTCAACAAAGGCTTCCAGAGCCTCCAATCCGACCACATCACGGGCAATCAGCTCCACTTCCTGACGCGGTACTTTGGGGAGTTTTTTATCTAGCAGTTCCAGATGCACCGCTTCCTGGGCATGACGGTCACGCAAAAAATCGGCACCTTCGGCCGGGGTACGCTTGTTCACGACCAGGCATTCAACCTGAATGCCTGAATGAGCCAGTTTCTCATGTAGCTCGATAGTTTCGAGCACCGGCAGGCGTTCGGCAGCCAGCACGATGACAAAAGAAGTGAGATCGGTATTGGCCAGTGTATCGCGCAGATCGGAAAACTTACGACGCCGGCGCAGCAGTATTTGGCGAATCTTGCTTTCTTTTTGCTTCTCTTCGTCCTGCTCACCACCAAAGGTTTTGTCTTCCATGGAGCTATCCCGGCCCAGTTCGCGAACGAACTCGGCGAAACGGTCGGCTTTCTCGCGCTGCTTGATCAAGCCTTCGGTCCAGGCCGACATCATTTCCGGCAACACCATCAAGCGTGCCGTATGCCCGGAAGGCGCCGTATCGAACACAATCAGGTCATAGTCATTCAGACCAGTCTCCACGACTTCGGCAATACGCTCAAGAATCGCTGCCTCTTGCATACCGGGGGCGTCCCGGGACAGGGTCATATGCTTGTCGATCTCTTTATGCTGAGTCACCGGCATGAGCTGATGCAGCGCCGACGTGACTTCTTTTAGATGCATGTCGACGGTTTCTTCCGGGTCCAGCTCCAGCGCGTCCAGACCGGCCGTAATGCGCACTGGCCTTGAGCCAATCTTGCGGTCAAACAAATGACCGAGGTTATGGGCAGGATCCGTAGAAACCAGCAGCACTTTGGCTCCTTCATTGGCACGCGCCAGCGCAGTTGCCGCAGACACAGTGGTCTTGCCGACGCCACCTTTGCCACCGAAGAAGAGAATCTTGCGTTGTCGAGCCAGGTCTAACAGCAACTGATGTGATCCAGCGGTGAGCGCTCCATGCCCATGCGAGTGTGCCACTCGTGGAAGCGATCATAGATTAGGGGAAGCATTTCCAGCGTGTAGTACGCGGCCGGGTTGGGGACACCCAGACTGTCAGCAAAAATCAGCAGCATGAACAAATCCTCTTCGTCACGTTGCGCACGGGCAAAACTACGACGATACGGCGTGACATAAAAGTCGTAGAGGCCCTGCTCAATGCGAGCCAGAAAACTCTTATTCGGCTTGCCGTTCGCTTTACCGTCGCCGGACTTGCTGAGCTTGTTGGATTTGTCTGACATGACTATTGGCTAATTCGAGCCTGATTAAGTAGCTATAATAACAAACAATGCTTAACTTTTCGTGCCTTGTCGGGCCGATGCGCGTTTCGATTCAGCCCGTTGCAAGCGTGCCTGTTTGGGATCAATCGTCAACGGCCGGTAGATCTCGACTCGGTCACCAGCCTTGAGCGCATAATCTTTTGGCAGCGGGCGCGTCTTGCCGTCCAGGTGCTTGGCAAAAATCCCCATGGCATTGGCGTCGGGATCAATATCCGGGAATTCACTCACAATGCCTGACTGGACGACGGCTTCATAGGCAGACGTGCCCGGCTTGACCTGCAGACTGATGATGCGCTGTTTGTCTGGCAGCGCATAGGCCACCTCGACACTGATCAGCTTATTTGCAGGCGCCGCAGTACTCATCTGTTGCTACTTTTGTTCAATACGCTGTTATTGATATACATCGCGCGCTCTGGCCACCATGGCATCGACCTGACCTGAGGCCGAGGCTGACACCAGTTTCTCGGCCGCCAAGCCAATGAGCCCGCCAGCCATTTCGAACTGCATCTCGAGGGTCACTTTACAGGCACCTTCGGAAAGAGGCGTAAACTGCCAACACGCGGTAAAACTGGAGAAGTTACCTTCGACCAGACTCATGCGGATAGTATTCGGGCGGTCGAGTTCATTGCGCGTTGTGAAGCGTTGTTTGATACCCGCCTTGCCCAGACACAACTCGCCGACCATTTCGGTGTCAGTCTGCGAAACGATTTTGGCTTCCGTACAGCCAGGCAGGAACTGCGGGTACTGCTCGATGTCGTTGACGAGATCGAACATCTGTTCCGCCGAGTACGTAACCAGAGCACTGCGATTAATCACGGTCATGAGTGAAGCTACTACGGCCCGTCAAGCGAAATAGATTTGCGACACTGTGCTGATAAAGACAATCAGCAGTACCGCGGGAATAACTGTGCCAAGTGAGAAGTTAATATACTTCTCCAGCCAGGAACCTTCGAAATTCGGATCGCCGACTACCAGTTCGGATTTCAAGCCACTCACTTTCCAGCGATGCGCACAGAAGACGCAGACAATGAATCCGACCAAAGGCAAAATCGTTTCGTAAAACACATCCGATATCAGATCAAAGAACGATTTGCTGACTCCGCCATAACTGGTGAAATTGGTAAAGAAGTCGGAGATGCCGAGCGACATAGTGGCAGGCACTGCAAACACAGTCAGTAGCACGGCCTGAATAGCCACTGCTTTCTTACGAGAGATCTTGAACTCGTCCATCCAACAACAAATTGGAATCTCAATTATTGATACCAGCGATGTCAGTGCCGCGAAGAAGACAAGCACAAAGAACACCGAGGCAACAATGCTGGCGCCGGTATAGCCCACCGCTAATTCCATGGACAGGAAAATCTTCGGCAAGAAGCTGAAAATCAATCCCACACTGCTAGTCGACAGATCGTCGGTATTGGTATTGGGGTCAAAAGCAAAGATCGCAGGCAGGATTAACAAGCCAGCGAAGAATGCGATTGAAGTATCGGCGATCGCTACCATTCGAGTCGACGCCGGGATATTGTCTTCGCGAGAAAAATAAGACCCATAGGTAATCAAGATGCCCATACCCAATGACAGCGAGAAAAACGCCTGACTAAGGGCGCCATTTATCACAGACAGATCGATACGACTGAAATCGGGTACCAGGTAATAGCTGACGCCAACACTGGCATTGTCCAAGGTCAGCACGAAGATAGTCAGCAGAATCAACATGACGGCCAGCGTCGGCATCAGGACACGCGCCAGTCGTTCAATACCACCTTTCACGCCACCTAGTAGAATGAGGAAGATGACAGCCAGCAAGGCGATGAGATAGCCGAATAACGAGGGGCTGGAGACGATCCCGCCAAACGTCGTATCATCGGCGAGACCGCGCAGGTTACCAGTGAACACCTCTTTGATGTACACCACCAACCAGACCGTGATCACCGTATAGAACACCGCGATCATAAAAGGTGTCAGGATGGCCAGCATACCGGCCAGGCGCCAGCGCTTGTCGCCCCCGGATAATTCGGAGAATGCGCCAACCGGATTACGATTGGTGGCCCGCCCCATGGATATCTCCGCCATCATTACCGGATAGCAGATGAACGCCACGAAGAACAAATAGATGAATAAAAAGGCGGCGCCGCCATTTTTGGACGCCATCACCGGGAACGCAACCAGGTTGCCAAGGCCAACTGCGGATCCGGCAGCAGCAAGAATAAACCCTAATCTCGAACTGAACTGCCCTCGTTCCTGCAAAGTAAAACTCCTTTAAAGTCAGCCTTTTAGCTTGTTGTTATGCACGGGTAGCCCGGAATTCTATCAGTGCCCCCGGGGCAGCACAACGACGAGCCACCGCGGTGAGTTCTACATAGAACGAGTTAGTTGCAGCGCTTTGCAGCGAACACGCTATAATCGCCGCCCATGGCTAAATCTGCAAAAAAGAAAACACCGGATACTACTATTGTCGTCAACAAGAAGGCGCGACATGACTATTTTATCCAGGACACTATTGAAGCCGGCGTGCAATTGCAGGGCTGGGAAGTCAAAGCCCTGCGCCTGAAAAAAGTGCAGCTGCTGGACAGCTATGTCCTGATCAAGAACGGCGAAGCCTACTTGCTGGGCTGCAACATCAACCCACTGGATACCGCCAGCACCCACGTCATTGCTGACCCCCAGCGTACACGCAAGCTACTGCTGCACAAAAGACAGCTGTCGCAACTGTTTGCCGCGACGCAGCAAAAAGGCGACACCTGCGTGTGCACCAAGCTGTACTGGAAAGACCACCTGGTGAAAGCCCAGATCGCGCTGGCCAAGGGTAAGCAAGCCCATGACAAGCGCGCGACTTTGAAAGAGCGCCAGTGGAATATCGACAAGCAGCGGGTTGTGCGAGAGCATAATAAGTAGGAGCTGCTGCTGATCTGCCAGTAATTTACTTGTGCAAGTTATTGTTTCGCGCAGCAGAGATTGAAGTGAGCCGGGCTGTAGTGAGAATCGCCCAATTCTTTCACCTCATCTGATTCCCGGCCAAAGCGGGTGTCTGACTCGCAAACCCTTCAACTAATCCTTCGATGAACGCCACAACCAGCGGCGATAAGCTGATATCTTGCTCTGATATGCGTCTATCCGGCCCTGTAAACTTCGGTGCTGATTAGCCAATCCCTTGCTAATCGAAAAATGTGCTATAATTTGATTGTTCATCGATGGGGGCGATTCGGATTCGACGCCGGTATCAACACCTGCGGTGCATGCCGAGAACGTAATGATTCTCGTAAATCCCTCATTACAACTTTATAGTTGCCAACGACGACAACTACGCTCTAGCAGCCTAAAAGGCTTGCTAGCGATTGCCTCTTGGATGTCCGTAAACTTGAGTTTGCAATCGTCATATAGAACGGAATCGCCAGTGGAGCGCGCTTGACGCGAAGCGGCTAAAAAGTATCAAGCTCGCCCAAATCACCCTGCCCGTCGGGCGGATACGGGTTAACTCAATAGACGACGCTAAGCATGTAGAGCCAATGGCTGCGAACTGACGGACGGGAGTTCAACTCTCCCCGCCTCCACCAAATTAAAAAGGGCTACCCTATCCGGGGTAGCCCTTTTTTATTGGTCGATTGCGAGAGTTTCGAACTCTTTAAGTCGAGTTCGTGCGAATTGCCAGGAGCAATTGGCGACGCCGGCTTACGCTGGGCATCGTGATTTAGGACCTCGCAAGCAATTTAGACTAATATATTAATTAATCCACGAGCATTATCGCTTTCTACAGCGATCCAAGCATCAGGCTATCCATTCATTCTTGGTCTTGCGACTGGAGAATCTCAAATGGAACCCGTAAATATGCGTCTTTGAGTAATTTAACAGTATCAGATGACAAGCGATGTTTGCGAGTAGCCCTATCTTCCGCAATTGCGTCATATATACAGTGGCGGAGGTAGTTTGTCACTGCATTCTCTCCATCTAACATCTGCCAGTGCGGATGTTGTAGATTAATTACAACCGAAACTTCATCCTCAGGTTTACTATCTGTTACGAAGTAAGGGTCGTTGACGGAAACGTGAGAATCTAGATACACGTTTATTTCTATGTCTGCAATGGTTGCTTTAAAGCTGGGTTCATGTGTTTCAGCGCTCGCAACAACACTGTCATTGGCCTCCTCGATTGCTTCATCAGGAGGAATAACATCAATCAAAGTCAACTTGTCTATGAATTCAGGACTAGAAAGCTCTTCTTCAAGTGTTCTTACGGCTATGTCGATCTGTGGCTGAGTTGGGCCGGTATCAATCCTCCCTCTCCTAGTCTTTCGTGCGGCATCAATATAAATAGATAGCTCATCTTTTAGTCCTTGCTCAACTGCTTCTTCTTCATCCAAATGCCAATTAATTTCATCTTTCGTATGTGAAACCTCAAAATCTTCCAAATTTACCTCACCCACAAGCCTCTGGTTGATCAGATCGTTGCGGCCGCCAGCACCGAATATCGTTTCAGGACGCCAGCTATCAGGCCATCCTTTTATCAAACGCTTCCTATGTAATATAGAAAACCCGGCCTTAGACCTACTGCCATTCCGAAGAACACCGACCCATCCTTCTACAACCTTAGTTCCGTTCTCTGTTTCAACTTCAAAGATAAAACTATCCCTATATCTAGTCCCATCCGGCCTTTCGACAAAATCTGAACCTTCAAACCCTGGCCATTCAAGGGTTTCCCCGTCATACTTTAACTGCATTAATCCATTGGCAATATCTATTCGATAGATACTAGAAAGGTATTGCTTCACTTTACCTATTGTTCTTCCAGCTAACGCCCGGTTATGCCCGCTTATCTCTAGTTGAGTGTAATGGCTACCAGGGTCTTCGTTCTCAATGTTAATCGGCATAGTTAGATCACCAGACGCCACGCGATCAACGTCTATTTCTACAGTTAGCCTCTCATTTGAGCCAAGTTTTGAAGTTCTAATAACCCACTTATTCCCAATCCAACATGCAGCTGTTTTAAGACCCAGCCCATATCTTGAACGACCAGAGATATCTTGAGGCGGCACTCCTACTTTTAGCGCTCTCGCCAAGTCATTTTGATCCATACCCATCGCATTATCAGAAATTCGTAGAAAATCTTCATCTCTAGTGATATTTACAGAAAACACTTCAGACTCTTTGTCTAGCGCATTATCTAATGCTGCTCTGTTGTCCATATAACTTTGCGTTGAGTTATCGACAAACTCAGCCATTGCATACCACCATTTATATGACAGCCTCCTATAGTTTGAAAAATTTTGATACCCGAATTCAATAGTGACATCAGCCATTTAAATTGCCCCTTCTTCTGTGTTCCCTTTTAATAATTCTTATATCAGTTATCGAGGTAACCTCTAACAAATACTGCTTACCTTCTTCTAAATTTGGATCAGGAGATAGAAAAAGCATGGCCTCTGATTCCGTACACAGAACTTTCAAACCGTGCATTGTCCCACCATAATTGGCTTGTAGACTTGCAGAGTGCATATCTCTCAGTATTGGTGGAGGAGTTTTACAATAAAGAGAATTCAAGGTTTGATGCTTGACCAGCTTTATGGATTCTGAAGCAGGTTTAACAGGATGGTACCCATCATGAAGCACTATGCAGTCATCAAGCTCATTGAAATAAGCCTCCAATATAGCCATCTTTACACCTATAGATCTGAGTTCCTTATGCCAGTCCGATTGATAGACTGATGATGAATCCACAACGACTAATACTATGGGCCTTTGATAGCGCACAAGTGAAAATAGGCTTTCATAACAGTCTAACTCTAGGCGGCTGTTCAAGTACTGAGCGTGAATATCAGAGTATTCTCCTTCAACAAAGGTTGTAACTTGAGGAATAACGTGGGAATTGAGAGAATGATGTGCTAATTCCACTTCCACGACAAACCAGCATGACAAATCTTTCGCAACTATAGCTAGATCTGGAATATTTCTCGTCCCATTTACACCTTGAATTTCTTTTTTAAATGGGAGCACATGAAAATCTAGTAATTTTTTCCTAAACTCGGAGAGCACTACTGCCTCGTACTGAGCCTCGCTCGAGAAACTCTTAGGCAAATATACGCGGTCATTTTTTGAAATTTGTCTCATTTAATAGCGGCGGCTTTCCAAGTTGTTTCTGCCACACCAATCAGCCCTGCTTCTTCTTCTCGAAGCTGCAACTCTCGGTCTTCCCCATAGTAAAGCGTGTAGACAGTGGCATAATTTTTTCCGTTAGCCGGCCTCAAGACTCTACCTAACCGTTGAATACGCTGACGAGTACTTGTAGTCGACTGGGCAACAATCGCGACATTCGATTCAGGAACGTTTGTGCCCTCATCAAGCGCTCGACAAGTCACAAGAACATTAGATTCGCCGCGTCTGAACATTCTTAGATTGTCACGTCTGTGCGCGCTAGACATTCGAGAATGGTATGCCACGCTAGTCATACCCTGCGACTTCAACCCAGAACAAATAGAATGCAAGGATCCAACTCTCTCGTGAAAAATAATAATTCGCTGATCTCTATGAGCTATAGCTAATCGCACTGCCCAAGCAGTTCGTGAGGCATTAGCAAACGTTTTTGCACTACGAACTTGGCTTTTCTTAGTCTCATCGCTTTCGAGCGCAATCATTGACTTCCTAGATAAATTGCTTTTATAGAACACATCGTCCGTCACAGAAATATCAATATTGACCAGATCAAAATCTACGATGACCTTATCTCTGTGCGCATCTCTATACGAATACTCGAAAATGACATTACCTAGGCTAGGGACTAGATAACTGTCGAACCCATCATCATTCTCCCTATATGGGGTAGCGGAGAGCCCAAGCGTTGCGCTATGTGTTCCTGCTAATGATCTTGAGTTTTCTTTGGTAGCCGATCTATGACATTCATCAACTATCAGAAAAGTCTCTTCATCTGATGCCAACCATTCACCCAAGTTTCTAGCAGTGTTCATGACAGTTACATTTATCTTAGCAGGCTGATTTGCCTTGTCCTCTCCACTAAAACATGCAATTTCTTCTTGCTGAAATTCCATTGATTCAGCGATATCCAAAGCCCATTGATCCATTAAGGCGAGTGTAGGAACCACAATATTTACTCGCCCATTGGGAAATTGCTTTAAAAATTCCTCAATGCAGAGATACGAAAAAATAGTTTTTCCCCCACCGGTGACAACATGGGCAATTCCCGATAGGTTCTCAGCCCATCTTGATAATGCTGCCTTTTGCCATTGCCTGGGTTCTAGCCCTTTTCTTAATCGCATAGCCTTATGGTCCTTTACTTCTAAAGCAACCCATCAAAGCGAGCCTTGGAACCTTCGATGTAATCTTCATTGGCTTCTACACTAATCCAGAACCTGTTTAGCGATTCAGAAGAAGCGCCAGTGGTATTGCTACCACCAAAGGGATCTAAAACTATGTCATTCTCGTCGGTTAAGAAATTGATGAAGAACTCCGCGATCGCACGAGGCATTCTGGCTGGATGAGGAGTCAGTTTTTTCTTTTTACAATACTGTTGGTAACGGTCTCTAGACAAAGTATTTCCGTGAGTCAGTACACTACCAGAAATCGCTCCGCCATGATCAGCCAAGAATGATGTACTACCTATGTCATGTTCAGATGCGCGCTTACCAGAATTATAGCTTCCCCGCGCTAAAAGCTTTTTCATAGAGTCGCTATATTCCGTAAGCACTTTCCGGTTATCTGCTTTTGGCTTCTCATTTGGAGACATCCACCAAATTTTTGTAAAACTATCCTTTACTCTAACCCTATCAATCGTTACCCACTGGGCAGGCGTCGGTAGCTTAGCGGGATTATTCCAAATAAATTCTTGGCATAAATGCAGATCGTTTCGATCCAAAAATTCCAGAAGAGATCGAATGGCGAGAGTTGACATTGTGGGCGAGCCCTTCTCCCAAGAATTGCCAACTTCAATTACTATTGATCCTTTGGGTCTCAAAAGCGATTTAAAAATAGGGCCAAATTTACAAAGCCATTCGATATAGTCCTCGCCTTGCAAATTTCCATATTTCTTTTTTCGGTTTAGAGGAAATGGCGGAGATGTAAAAATGAGATCTATCTTTCCTTCAAATTTTCCAAAGTAGCTACTAGATAACACCTCTTCAGAACGACCGCATAACATAGCTCCCTTTTCTGTTCTATATGCTCTATTTGCACATGGTCTCCCTGAAAAAAGCAAATTTCGATTCCGTTCTTCCTTTTTCAATCTGTTCACCACCAATCTGAGTTCTCGCGTAGAACCTACGCTTTCCTTATCAAATGAAATTTCCACAAATGAATTTCAATACCTTACTATAAAAATCGGCTAGAATTTCTTAGATGCAACATACTTCTCACCAACTTTTTTAAAACCCTGTCTGCAATCTATGGCCGTGTAGAATCTAGACATCCTAGTCTTACTATAGATTAAGAAGCCAAAGTAGGTATAACAGTATACTAGACAAGCTGTTATTTCCTTTCGAATCGCTATATTAGTGGTTTTCCTAAATGAGTAACATACCAAAATGACAGTATTTTCGTAGGCATATAGAAGCCGATACTCACCGCATATGCTTCTATATCAATAGGCTACATACATAGTTCAATTCTCCCCAGCTCCACAAAATAAAAAAGGCACCTCAAAGAGGTGCCTTTTTTGGTTCAGCCCTAAGCGATATCCGCTGGGAGGACCGTTTTAGCAATCGCCGAAACCCGATTACTCCGGCTTACGAAACTTCAACACAAAGCGATCCGTATTGCCCTGCACACCACTGGTACCCACTTCCTGCGTCAGGTCGTCTTCAGGGTGGTAATGCATATCACTGAAATCCACAAACTCAAAGCCAACGGCTTCCATTTCCTTGATGACCAATACCGGATCAAGTCGTCGTCCGGTGGCTCGTGTTGTTGGCTGGTTGTGGCGTCGCGTGTGATCAACCGCGCCGTAGATGCCGCCAGGCTTTAGCGCGTCGAAGATAGCGACGCTCATATTCTCGCGGTCTTCAGCCGATGGGTTGTGGAGATTCCAGAAGGTGAGCACCAAGTCGAAATCGCTGTCATCGAATTCAAACTCGGGGATATTGCCGAGATTGACCGCATCGTTGATTGCCGATGTGCAATCCATGCCATCCATCGTCATGACATTGCTTTTGAAGCTGTCGCTTACCCCCACAGAAAAAACCAGTTCCCCACCACTGCTACACAGCACCGGCGCAAGAAACTTAATCAGAGGGTGGGGACACCAATAAAATAGTAAGACAGCGCCAAGCATTGTAGTAAAGCCAACATCATGGAGTTTGTGGAGATGGAAGGTTAATTTACTATTTTATTGGTGTCCCCTTTTCTCATTTTGATCGCTCTTGATCGGGCTTGACCGCTCAGATTTCACCATTCGCCTGTTGGACGTCAATTGCCGTCTGAGGTTCCATACTCCGACAAAGCAAAACACCCACCACCGCAGCTACACCACCACTAGCTAGTAGCACCACCTGCGAGACATCCAAACCAATAACATCAAGGCTTGGCATAGCGATCAGACCGCCTCCGATTACCATGAGCACTCGGCCGAGAATGGCGACGGCGCCGGTGGCAGCCAACATGCCCACGCCCACCAGATAGTGTTGCAACGCCGATGCAATTAACACGATGCCTGCCGCCACCTTGGCAGTGAAAAACAGCGTTTGTGTCCAACTGCCGCCCATCACCAGTGCTGGTTCCAGCACGAAGAAAAACGGGATGAAGTAAATGATGCTGCCCAGGCGCATGGCCTTGAAGCCGGTGGTCAGCGCTGACGCGCCGGCGATGCTGGCAGCGGCGAAGGCACCGAGGGCTACCGGAGGCGTGATGAAGGACAGCATGCCCCAGTAGAGAATGAACAGATGCACACTCATGGGATCCAGTCCGCCTTGTATCAGCGCCGGTGCCAGTATGATGGCGAGGAATACATAGGCTGCGGTGACTGTCATACCGATGCCCAACAGAAAACTGCTGAACGCGCCCATTATTAACAACAGTAATGTGGAGTCGCCGGCCAGGTACAACAGATCATTCACCAAGGTGCCGGATAAGCCGGTGACAGATAGCGCGCCGACAATGAGCCCTACTCCGGCCATGATGGTTAACAGCTCCATTAACAATTTGCCGGTGGCGACCAGGAATGCACCTAGCTCTTTCAGGTTCCAGCGGTGGTCGGTAGAGAACTGGTTCAGCACCAACAGCAGGCCAGTGGCAATAAAAGGTGCGATGGCCTCTCGTTGCAGATACACCAACAAGAAGATCAGCACAGCGAATGCGACCAGATAAAACCAGCCCTGCTTCATGGTCCCTGCCAGGCTCGGCAGTTCTTCGCGAGGCGTGCCTTTTAAGCCCTTGCGCGCGGCGTAAGCATCAACCTGAACAAACAGTCCAAAAAAGTACAGCAGTGCGGGGATGGCTGCAGCCAGTGCCACGGTGGTGTAAGGCACATTAAGAAACGTCGCCATAACAAAGGCGGTGGAGCCCATGATCGGCGGCAGTAACACCCCACCGGTTGACGCGCAGGCTTCGATACCGGCGGCGTATTCTTTCTCGAGGCCGTTCTTGCGCATGGCCGGAATGGTCATCTGGCCCGTGGTGAGCACGTTGGTAATCACACTACCGCTCATGGAACCCATCAGGCCGCTGGACACTATCGCTACTTTGGCCGAGCCGCCGCGCACATGGCCGAACATGGCGAAGGCCAGATTAATAAAAAAGCGCCCGCCGCCGGTTTGTTGCAGTGCGATGCCGAAAATGAGAAAGCCGATGACCAGTTGCGCGAAGGCGCGGAACGGCAGTCCCAACACACTCTCGATGCTCATTACGTGATAGGCCGCAGTCTCGCCTGGCGAAGATGCCATGCCGGAGATGGGCCCGGGCAGGCTTTCGGCAAACATGGGATAGAGCGAGAACACCAGTACGAGACAGAACAATACCCAACCGCCGGTGCGGCGCACTGCTTCCATGATGAGTATCCACAACACATAGCTTACCCACACTGCATAGGTAGGTGCGGCGAACTCCCAGCCGAAATCCAGCATGGTCTCGGCATTGATAAAGAAGAATAAGCAGGCACCGAATACGGCCAGACTGAGCACCGCGTCGAACCAGATGCTCTTCGGGTTTTTGAAGGTGGGGTTAAGCAAAAAGCATAGCGGCAGGAGTAAACCGATCAGAGCATAGTAGTAATGGTTTTGAACGGTGATGACGAAATCCAGCAGCGGGGTGCCGCCGAACAGTCGCAGGGCATCCATCGCCAGAAAGGCACTGCCGACTGCGGCAGTGCCTGTGAGCCAACGTAGCGGCGTTGGCAGTTCACCCTGAATATATGCCACTAGCGCCAGACCGGATCGAAGCCGGCTGCTTCCAGTCGCTGGCCGCGGAGTCGCTGCCAGGCGGCGGCGAATTCTTCCCGGCCGCTAACATTCTGGTCGGCCATTTCGGCCCAGGCCTCGGCCAGTACTTGCTGGCGTTGAATTAGTCGCTGGTTATGGGCCTCGAACTCGTTGGTCCATATGCCCACCTCGCGCCAGTAGGCCACGGCTCCTTCGTGATACGGTACGACCCAATCAAATACCTGCAGCTCCACTGCCCAGCCGATGGCGCCGGGATCGGAGTCTTTGAAGTCGTCATAGTTCTCGTTGATTACCCGGGTGACCGAATACACCAGATCTCTGTCTTGCGAAGCCAGTGCGGTTAGTAAAGGATAGGGATAGGTGCCGGCCTCATGGGGATTACTATCGCTGATGCCAGCCCCTCGGGTCGCAGTATGTTTGGTGAAGTACGGTCCTATAGCCTGCAGGCGCTGCCAGCATTCGGCGTCGTCATGAGGTGCAGGCAACCAGTTCACGCCACGCGGGGAAGCTTCAAGCCGAAACGGGGGCCCCGACACTGTAGTGCCAAATGCCACATCAACATCGCCGTTGATTAGCCCATTCCACGCGGCGTCGTAGCCAGGGAAATCCACGCGCTCCACATCGTCCCAGGTTAGTCCACCACAGGCCAGATAGGCTTCCATGGAAATGTTCAGTGCCGGTGCAGCCCGCACATAAGGCACGCGGTGCCCGCGCAGGTCGGCGAAACTGGTCGCGCCAATATCGGCGGCCGCGGCCACGGCCTGATTACTCAAGCCATTGGAACTCATCAACAGCCGCAATGGCTGAGGGCCCCATTCTTCGTTGGCAAATTGAAACATGCCTTCCTGGGCCAGATAGGTGGCCACACCATTGGCTGTGAACTCTACGCGGCCAGTTTTGAGGGGCAACAGGCGGGAGACATCGTTTTGCCCGGGTATCACCCGCAGCGTAACGTTGTAGCGCTCGCGCAACATGGCGCCGATGGCTACAGCCTGATTGTAACCGGTGGTGCCCAGATTATAGGCCGTCCACGCCATCTGCCGCGGCAGCTGTGGCTCGGCGGGTTGCGCCGTGGCGATGCCGGCAAGGCTGCCTGCGGCGAGCAATGTGCTGAGATGAATTGTAGTGATTTTCGAAAAAATGAACGATTTCAGGTGCTTTAAAAACACTCTTATTCTCCTGAAAGGATTTGGACACTGCGGGGAAAAATAATAACAGGAAAGCCGTGGGGCTTCCCACGCCTTTTCATTTTCATTGCTATCTGGATCAGTTAAAAAGGCACCTCAATGAAGTGCCTTTTCTAATTTATTTAGCCCCACCCCGGATTCACTGAGAGGTCAACTTCTACTACCGGAAATCCGTTATTCCGGCTTGCGAAACTTCAACACAAAGCGATCCGTATTGCCCTGCACACCACTGGTACCCACTTCCTGCGTCAGGTCGTCTTCAGGGTGGTAATGCATATCACTGAAATCCACAAACTCAAAGCCAACGGCTTCCATTTCCTTGATGACCAATACCGGATCAAGTCGTCGTCCGGTGGCTCGTGTTGTTGGCTGGTTGTGGCGTCGCGTGTGATCAACCGCGCCGTAGATGCCGCCAGGCTTTAGCGCGTCGAAGATAGCGACGCTCATATTCTCGCGGTCTTCAGCCGATGGGTTGTGGAGATTCCAGAAGGTGAGCACTAAGTCGAAATCGCTGTCATCGAATTCAAACTCGGGGATACTGCCCAGATTGACCGCATCATTGATTGCCGATGTGCAATCCATGCCATCCATTGTCATGACATTGCTTTTAAAGCTGTCACTGACACCCACAGAAAAAACCAGTTCCCCACCACTGCTACACAGCACAGGCGCAAGAAACTTGGACCAGTAGCCTGTGGCTGGAGAAATTTCCAGTACTTTCATATCGTCTTCAAGGCCAAAGAATTCGAGCACTTCGGCTGGCTTGCGATTGGCGTCGCGGGCAATTTCAGCCGCCTCGCGATTGCTGTTACTCAGGCTCTGTTCGATCTTCATTCGTGTTGCGCTAGCATCTGCTGCCCAAAGCTGGGTGCTGATTAACAATGTAGCTCCGGCTACAACCAGATTTTTCATGCGATGTTCTCCAATTAAAGATTGTTAGTTCGGTTATTTTCTTAACGCTGTGCTTAAAAAAGGATTCTTAAAAGTTACGTCGATGCCACTCGATTAGACCTCTTCCGATGGCTTGCGGATTGTCTTCCTGAATATAATGACCACCATAGCCCACGAAATCGATTTCCACATTTGCATAGTTGTCACGCATCCATTCGGCGGCTGCCGGGCCGCCTAACGCGCCGGGAGCGGCGTACTGTACCAGTTTTGGCTGCGGTGACTGGCTTAGCCACTGGCCGATGTTTTCAATCACCGTGACATTGCGCGCAGGCTCTCCTGCTATCGGTAGTTCGTTGGGCCAGACATAAATCGGAAAACGCGATTCCGGGTCAGTGAAAGGCTCGCGATAGACATTCTTTTCAGCATCACTCATGGTGCGCGTTCGCGTGCCACCGAGCAAGATATTCTCGACAAATTGATTCTGGTTGATCAACAGCTCTCTGCCGTTGTCAGGGTTGCGAAAGTTGGCAAAAAAGCCAGACTCTTCCATAGGAAATGTGGGAGGAATAAGCGCCTCCATCATCGCTACGCCTTTGACGTTATCAGGGTTTTCCATCGCATAATTCAAACCAAGCACAGATCCCCAGTCGTGAATGACCAGAATAATGTCTTCGAGGTTTTGCGCTTCGATAAACTTTTCAATGTAGTCGTAATGAGTCTGAAACGTGTAATCCAGATCCCGCGGCTGATCGGACTGGCCAAAGCCAATATTGTCCACGGCCACAATGCGATGATGGGGCTCTACATAGCGCATCACATTGCGCCATAGATAGGATGAGGTGGGGTTGCCGTGCAGAAACAAGAAGGTATCGCCTTCGGGATTGCCTTGATCGATGTAGTGCAGTGTGTGGCCGTTGATTTCGACAAATCGCGAGGTATAGGGAAACTCTGCTGAAAATACGCCCGCTCGCGGATCAGCATCCTGTTGTGCCACGGCCGCTTGGCTAACAATAAATACCGAGCTCGCCAGAAGGATCTGAATCAGTGTTGTTCTAGCCATGCGTTTGCTCCATGCGCTGCTTTCGGGGATCGCAATAATCAAAATGGTCTGCCTGTTACCGACACTATCAAAAGCAGACTACTACCAGACAGGATGATTGCTGCTTTTTGTTCAGGCTTTTTATTCAAACCTGCTTATCTGAATCTACTTATTGCAACCTACTTATTTAAACCTGCTTCTTTCAACGAGCTTTTTCTTACCATTTGGTCATATCACGTGGCACAAATAGCGCGGTAAATAGCTACCCCGGAAAGTCTGTTTCTTGGTCGCGAAATAGTATCTCGCAAAATATGGCACAGTCCCATGAATACCCAGCATTTTTAAGCTAGTGACCCTCGCCTGCGTGATAGTCGGATTGTCCTAGCGCATGGCCGTGGTCAATGCTAACTTCTTTGCGTAACACAGCCCCTCAGGAGGAGTGATGAAAACAACAATAATCCGCAGCACCTTCACTGTATTACTGCCTTTGCTGACCCTCGCGGCGATGCCCTTTCAAGCTCAAGCACAGGTCAACAACTACACTTCCGTTACCGATGCCCGCCTGAACAATCCCGAGCCGGAGAACTGGCTCAGTTATCGCGGCAATCTGGAAGGCTGGGGCTACAGTAGTCTGGATGAAATCAATGCCGACAATGTGAGCGAGCTGCAACCGGTATGGACCTATTCCACGGGCGTGGTTGGCGGCCATGAGTCGCCGCCGATTGTGAATAACGGCGTGATGTTTATCACCACGCCTGCCAACGAGCTATTGGCAATCGATGCGGCCAGTGGTGATGCGCTATGGAGCTATCGCCATAACCTGCCGGACAATCTCGTGGCCTTTCATCGCACCAATCGCGGCGTCGCGCTCTATGGTGACAGAGTCTTTATGGCGACGCTGGACGCGCGTGTTGTCGCGCTCGATGCCAGCACCGGCGAGAAGCTTTGGGATGTCTCTGTGCAGGACAATGCCTGGGGCTATTACATCACCATGGCGCCGCTGGCTGTTGAAGGCAAGGTGATGGTGGGCGCCTCTGGCGGCGAGCTGGGTATACGCGGCTTTGTCGTAGCGCTGGATACCGAGACCGGCGTGGAAGCCTGGCGCACGTATACCGTGCCAGCACCGGGCGAGCCCGGCAACGATAGTTGGCCCGGCGAGTCCTGGCGCACTGGTGGTGCCGCTGTGTGGGTGCCGGGGCATTACGATGCTGAACGCCGGCTGACCTATTGGGGCACTGGCAATCCCGGCCCGTGGGTTGGCGACCAACGCCCTGGCGATAATCTCTATACCAATTCGGTGCTCGCGCTCGATATCGATACCGGTGCCATTGCCAGCCATCATCAATATCACTGGAACGGCTCCTGGGACTGGGATGAGGTCTCGACGCCGATTCTCATGCCGGTAGAGCGCGACGGGCGGCAGATTGACGGCCTCGTGCACGCTGGCCGCAATGGCTATTTGTGGTTGCTGGAACGCGACGGGCGCGACATTAATTTCGTCGATGCCCAGCCTTATGTTTTTCAGGATGTCTTTACGGCTATCGACCCGGTGAGTGGCAGACCAACCTACAATCCAGAGCGTAAACCCACCACGGGCAGCACGACTTCTTTCTGCCCCTCATTATGGGGTGGCAAGGACTGGCCGCCGGCCGCTTACAACCCCGGTACTGGCCTGGTTTATATCCCTGCCAATGAAAACACCTGCGGCACTCTTGAGGGCCGAGAAGTCACCTACATGCCCGGCAGCGCCTACATAGGTGCCAGGTCTACCATGGAGCTTCTGCCCGGATCAGATCACATCGGCGAGATTCAAGCCTGGGATATTAATACCGGCGAGCGAGTCTGGACCCGTGAGTTCGCAACCAGCAACTGGGGCGGTATTTTGACCACGGCGGGCGATCTTGTTTTTAGTGGCGGCACCAGTGATCGCTTTTTCCGTGCGCACGATGCCAATACTGGTGAGGAGTTGTGGCGCTTTCGCACCAACTCAGGCGTGATCGGTGTGCCATCCACTTTTTCGGTTGACGGCAAACAGTATATCGCCGTGCAATCCGGCTGGGGTGTGGATGCAGCGTCAATGACGGCGCGTATCGATATGCAACGAGGCACGCGCACACCGGTGCCACAAGGCGGGGTTGTCTGGGTGTTTGCCGTGCCATAAAGAGCACTGAGGTAACAGCTATCTACTACCAGCTACACGCTAGAACAATACAATAAAAAAGGGTCGCCCCATTACAGGGTGACCCTTTTTCGTTTTCGCTATTTGCTTTATTCGCGTGCGTTAATGGCCTCTTTATACAGAAGCCATTAACTCAGCGGTGTGCCTAGTGGCCATCACCGGTAGCCATCGCTGCTGGTAATGCCATCGCTGTTAGCTTGGCACCAGTTTGCAGGATGATGTACTGGTGACCTTCGTGTACCCAGGAGCTCATGCCATAACGTGTTGTGGCAGGCACTTCGATACGACCCAGTTCTTCACCAGTCTGCTTGTCCACGGCATACAACAAAGGTGTGTTGTCGTGGTCTACGCTGGCGTAAACCAGCATGTTGGCAGTCGTGACCATGGAAGGCGCACTACCACTACCAGTGTCACCAACATCCACGCCTTCTACAGCAGGGTTGTTGCGCACGCGGTCTGGTGTTTCACCGGCTGGAATACGGAAAGCGATCTCACCCGTATTCATGTTGTAGGCAGTGATGCTGCTGTACAGCGGCTTCACATAAGGCAGACCAGAACTCAGACGCGGTGGACGCGTACGTGGGCCGTTGGCATAGGCTGCAAACGTGGTACCCGTTGGCTCGTCAATAAACGTGTCGGCTTCTTCACCCGGCATTACTTGCTGCCAGCTACATGCATTCGCGGAAGCGACATACAGGAAACCCGATGTTGGGTCGGCAGTGGGTGGCGCATAGATGTTGGCACCGCCGCCGTCGCCCGGACACATGGCCGAAGAGATCTTGCCTGCTGCATTGGTGTCGTGAATCGGCGGGTTAAACAACGGTCCCATTTGGTAGCTAGCCATAACTTCCAGCGCTTCACGACGCAGCTCAGGCGTGAAGTCGATCAAGTCGTCTTCAGTCAGACCTTGCATCTCGAAGGGTGGTGGCTTGGTTGGGAAGGGCTGCGTCGTCGCCAGTTTCTCACCGGGTACGTTGGAAGCCGGAACTTCACGCATTTCCATCGGCCAGATTGGCTCACCAGTCATTCGATTAAAGGTATAAACAAACCCTTGCTTGGTCACTTCAGCCACTGCTGGAATGACACCGCGACCGGGAATGTTCAAATCAAGCATCACCGGTGGTGACGGATTATCGTAGTTCCACACATCATGCTTCACAGTCTGGTAGTGCCAGATGCGCTCACCAGTTTCAGTATTCAGCGCAATAACACTGGTACCAAACAGATTGTCACCAGGACGGAAGCCGCCGTAGTAATCGATCGTCGGTGGGTTGGTTGGAATGTAAACGATGTTGTTTTCCGGATCAGCAGTCAGCGGGGCCCATGAAGAGACATCGCCAGTCCACTGCCACGCGTCGTTTTCCCAAGTCTCATGGCCGTACTCGCCTGGACGTGGGATGACGTTGAATTTCCATTTGAAGGCACCGGTGTTCTTGTCATAGGCAAGAATATCGCCCGGTACATTCTCGACACGTGCTTGCAAGTAGCCCTGCTCGGCAGAGTTACCAACAATAACCGTGTCATTCACCACGATGGGTGGTGAAGAGGTTGTGATGTAACCAGTCTCCAGCGGGATGCCTTCGTAGACATCGTAGGGATGACCCAGGTCGGCCAGCATGTCGACCACACCTGTTTCCGGGAAACCGTCTACCGGAATCTGACCACCGAAGCCTTCCAGCGGCGAGCCGGTTTCAGCATCCAGTGCGACCAGGAAGAAGCCCGGAGTGGAGATATAGACTACGCCCTTGCCGTTAATACGGTCGTAGGCGATGCCTTTACCATAGGAAGCGCGCATGGAGTATTCCCAGCGGCCGGTATTTGGCAGCCGGTAAGACCACATCGTCTCACCTGTTTTGGGGTCAATAGCAACCACATTACGTCGGGGACCCGACACAGTGAACAACTTGCCATCAACATAAGTTGGCGTAGAACGGCCGGAATAGCCACCGAAGCTGGAGCCATCCCATTCCCAGGCGACATCCAGTTCTTCGAAGTTGTCTGCTGTGATTTCGTCGGCAGACGTATAGCGTGTATGGGCATAGTCACCGCCGAGGGTATACCACTCGACAGTGTCGTCATTGACGACGTTCTGACTCAAGACAGCCTGCGGGAGCGCTAACAGCAGCCCCAGAGAGCACAGCTTGGGCAGCCTGCTTAAAATCTTTCCGGGTACTAACGGAAAATGCGATTTCATTTTCATTACCTCTTGTTCGAATTAAATAGTTTAGATAGGGGTTTTATAATGTCTTTAATGTCGATGGACCGCATAATACGGTTTTTCGCAGCAAATTTCCTCTTAATCTACCTACATTATCGGTCTACCCGACACATGCTGTGGGCCGGAAATGCTGGCTTGGCGCCAATTGGGCAAAAAACCGCCTGGCATCAGTAACCTGTGATCGCTGATCCACAGTATCCAGCAGTCACACCCACGCACCTCCCACCCGCTTTTGGGGGCGCCGCCATGCTGCCAATAGCGTCGCTTTCCAGTGTGCTTAATGCGACACTGCTGCAAAAATCAGGTGTCTTGCAGGATGCAAGATACTGCGACCACTACCGGGGGAATCATGACCACACTGCATCAGAATTTTCAAAACCTGAACGTCACTATCGGACGCATCCTGCTTGGCATCTATTTCATATTGCCCGGTATTAACAAGATCACCAATTTTGATGGCAACAGCACCTACATGGCCGAGCATGGCATGGTCATGATTCCGCTGTTTCTGGTGCTCACTATTATTCTGCAGGTAGGTGGTGGATTTGCCATGGTGGCAGGGTTTCAAACCAAATTAATTGCGTTTCTGTTGGCCGGGCTAACATTGGTTATTAGTTTGGTCATGCATGATTTCTGGACCATGGAGCCCAGTGCACAAACCAGTCACGAGACACAAAATTTTGTGAAGAATCTGGCGATCATGGCCGGCCTCATGATTGCCGCCGGACTCGGTGGCGGCCCATGGAGTGTGGATAACAAGCTCGCCAACAGAGACTAGTTGCAAGATGAGTTCTTGCTGATAATGGTGAAGATATCTACCGGATTGCGGACGATCGCTTTAGAAGGTCGAGCGGCAGATACGCCGCCTGATGAAAAGCTCGCCCGCTTTCCATAAATTCCATTCAAGTCCTGAATCGATGCCTACGTAGATGTACGCATCGAGCCGCAATAAACCCACCGAATTGCGGGTTTTGTGCTCGCTATAGCTCACATTTCGCCGCGCAACTTGAACTAATGGTTTGCAATCTTTCCCCGCTATGGTAATTTTCAACGCGATGGAAATGCTGTCCCACTCCTACAAAAAGCTCACCTCCCTGATTACCAGTGACTGTCCAAACCTTGCAGTTTGTAAAGCTGCCGCGTTTGCCATTCTGCTGGCGGGTTCGCTCAAATTTCTTTTAGGCTACACCGCCGCCCCGCCTGATTTCACTCAGTTCGATGCCGGAGAAGAGCGCAAACAAGCTTTTTTAGACTATTTTCTGCCAATCATTCAACAACAGAATCGGGAATTGCTCACGCAACGAGCAGAGCTTCTTGACATGCACCAAGAGAAGGGTCAGTTATCTTTTTTAGAAAGATACAAGGTTTCCAACCTCGCTGAAACTTATGAAGTCGAAGAGTTCGATTTCGATGAAGAGTCCGACTGGCAAACGCTTATCCGCCGCGTGGACATTGTTCCACCATCGTTGGCATTGGCACAAGCGGCCAACGAGAGCGCCTGGGGAACATCGCGTTTTGCTGAACAAGGCAATAACTATTACGGCCAATGGTGTTTTGTCGAAGGTTGCGGCATCGTGCCCAATCAGCGACCGGCCGGAGAGTCATATGAAGTCGCAGACTTTTCGTCAGCCGAAGAATCAGTCGAGTATTACTTACGTAATATCAATCATCACCCGGCCTACAGCCAATTGCGCCAGACTCGCGAGCAATTGCGTAACAGCGACGCGACAGTCAGCGGCCTGCAACTGGTCAACGGATTAACCAATTACTCTGAACGTGGCGAGGAATATGTTTCCGAATTGCGCAACATGATTCAGTTTAATGATCTGGCTCAGCTGGATGGTTCTGACAATCCGGGCTACGCAGTCAATTAAATAGTCATCTCATCAGACGTCTCGCCAGTAACTACTTCGCTTATCTCTTTCGCGCCTTACGTTTCAGTCCGGCTAACTTGCCATCTCAGCTGACTCGCTTTTTTGGCCACTCCTCAAGCAAGTGCTTTTCAGTTCGCTGAATCTGCACCTGTACTTCCTGCCAATATAGCCAACCGCCGAACCACTATCTGGCTGATATGCGCCACACAATAAAAAAGCCCGGCTACAGGGTAGTCGGGCTTTGTCTAATTCAGCGCAGCTGCATAGCCGCTGAGTTCGGCAACAAACCAGGCCGTTTCCGGCCCCTACTGCTACTTACTTCTTGCCTGATTTGGCTTTCACTGCTGGCTTGGCGGCAGGCTTGGCTTTGGCTGCTGAAGTAGCGGGTTTCGCTGTTGCTTTTTTCATTGCGTCATTCTCCAAAAGTGCCCCACCCAATGTGGTGACAGGAAAATAATATGCCTAATTTTGGACTACGCAATAGTTTGCAAAAAATATTTTTCAGGCTGGTTGGGCAGACTTTTTACGCACGACTATCAGTGTGAAGTCACTACTGATTTCACCCTGCTCGAGCAGCTCCCGCTCCTGCCTGATCAGGTCGCGCAAAATCGCTTTACCCTCTTCATCGGCTTCCAGATTGCCGGCAATATTATCGAGTACCAGATGCAATAAGGTGCCGCCAAAATCGCGCTGCTCAACCAGATCAAAGTGGGTATTTAGCAGTGGCAGGATATCCTGTGAACAGATCGCTTCGGTAGGATCGTAGGCATTCATTGCCGCAATGGTTGGCCGCTCGATTGACTGCTTAAAGCCTTCTTCCCTGATGCAGTACCGGTATTGCTCCGGAATTGACTCCAGCATGTCATTTGCAAGGCGCAGTTGTTTATCGGTCCACTGGAACTGATTGGGCCCGACAAATTCATTGACGATAAACAAGCCGCCTTCTTTGAGCGAGTTACTTACCTGCTGCATGTAAAATTCAAGCGCCTCGATATGATGTACCGACTGCGATGCGAACACCGCGTCATAAGTGTCTGGCGGCAATACCAGTTCATTGAGATTGGCCACCTGGTAATCAATCTTGTCCGCCAGATCGACCTTGGTCGCTTCTTCAATGGCAATGTCGACTGCCCCGGCAGAGACATCGAAAGCATCGAAGTGGGTGCAGATACCCAGTTGTAAGCCGTGTCGTTCGAGCCCGCCACCACCGCAACCAAGACTGAGACAGCGATTCACGGGTTCAGGGAAATAATTAACAGCGACGGCTTCGAGCCAGCCCCGATCGGGCTTGCCTGAAACCAGCGGATTAATATGTTCATTGATGACCAGTGGCGATTCAGCCCAGGAACTTGGCAGCGTGGCATCGCGCTGCTGTCTGGCTCTCGCTGCCCAGTGCTCGCTGGCCAGCGCAAGATCTGGTTCGCTATTCGTCTGCGCTGGTACGCTGCGGCGAGCGAACAACTTGTGTTTGAATCTCTGCAATAACGTCACGGTTCAACGACTCCTTTCATTGCGGAATGTCTGTGCTGTGACAGGTTGAGACTGCTTTGGACCTGCCTCGAGCACCGCCATCCTGATTTGTTTAGTCCCTTAAATGGCATTTTTTGGCGCCGTGTCTGGCCACTGGCACCGTGGCAATTGTGTGGATACCTGCAGTACATGCAATCTGCTTGTTTGGTGGCGGTGCGCCAGTCACTGACAGGAGACTACGCTGATGCTCAGACAATGCCAAGTGACCTCGGCCTGAGCTGCTGGAACCTGGGATCTGATAATGCAGATCTAATAGTGGAGAACTGATAGTGGGAGCCGGGGTGTGAACAACGCAACTCTGTTCTGTCTTTGCCAAACTGACGTGCTGGGTCAGTCGTGACTCAGCGCCAACCGGGTTAGCCGCTCAGATTAGCCCTGCTGCGGCAAAGCGTGCTTGCAAAGGTTCGAGCAGCGTTTTCGCGCGCCGCCAGGAACCGATTGACGCCGTGTGCACAGGTTGGCGAACCTGCATGGCGCTCGCGGTCAGCGCCGCGTCTTTGCGACGATGGAAATCGAGTACAGCAGACTCCCAGGGCAGTCCGCACCATTCAATAATCCGCCGTGCCTGATTCTCCGGATCGCGGACCAGGTCTTCATAGTGTACATCCAGAATCCTGCCCGGCATTACGGTACGCCAATGCGCCATATGCTGGTGGTAACTGATGTAATAACTGGCCAGTTCATCGAGATCATATGAAAAGCTGTAGGCTCCGAAGAACAAAGTCTTGTAGATCGCATAGCAAGTATCGAGGGGATCGCGTACCAGATGAATCAGCCTGGCATTGGGCAGTGCCGCGAGAATATAGCCACAATAGAGAAAATTAAACGGTAGTTTGTCGACGAAAACCGAAGCCTCGCCAGCCAGATCTCGCGCAGCCGTGCAGTAAGCCTGACCGAGTTCCGCGAAATCGATATGCAGTGCAGCCTCAGAAGGTGAACTGTTTGCATTGCGTTCTAATTGTGCCTGCAGTCTCTGCCCATAGAGCCGTGGAAACTCTGTGAATTCGCCGATGGACACCGCCTGACTGTGAGTCGCAATAATCCGCTCTGCCAGAGTAGTGCCAGTACGCGGCATACCGACGACGAAAATTGGCTGCTCTTGACTGAAACCCGACGGCAGTTCCGCGAAACGTGCTTGGTTAAACGTGTTGCGGATCTCTTCGTGAGCCGCTAACTCGGGACCCAGGTCATAGCGCAGGGTGCTCCGATAAGCTCGCGCGCCAGCTTCGAGTGCAAGCACAGATTCCTCGTAATTACCCAGATCTTCCAACTCCTTGGCCAACGCATAGTTTGCGGCGGCGAGCACTTGCGGTTGCTCCGGACCCTTGGCCAATGTTTGCTGCAAGTCGCCGATGTGATTGCGTTCTGCTGACTGGGTGCGTAACGCTGAACGCAAATGCAAGGCACCGGCATGATAGGGAGCCTTCTGCAGAAGCGCAGCAAGGTGACCTTCACCTGCATCTGGCTCGTTCAGGTGATACTCCGCCATGGCGACGTCATACAGCAAGCCCACATGCTCGGGAGCCAACTGCAAGGCTTGCAGTAGTAGTTTGTGAGCTTGCTCCATCTGCTGACAGTCACGCATTATGCTGGCCAGCATACGCATCAATTCCGGATTTCCCGCGACACCTTCCCGTGCAGTCTCGGCCAGTTGCATCGCTTCAGCGCGACGCGCATCGGCAAATGCCAGTCGCGCCTTGTAGAGAATGACCCTGACATAGTCCGGCGCTGATTCCGGCACTGCCTCCAGGCTGGACGCAGCAGCGGCTACATCGCCGCTCATCATTGCGGTATCGGCAGCAAACAGGCGCACTGCTATCTGCTCAGGAAAGCGCTCGATCAGCAGCTCCACCAGACGTTGAGCTTGCTCGAGCTGACCTGATTGCAGCAATTGACTGCCTTGATTCAGGGCCTGTTGAAGTGTTGGTTGCTGTTGCGTCATGGCTGTCTTTATTGCGTTGGTTTTTGTTTTTGCAATTCTCCGGGCAACAGATCAAATGCCACTGTTAACCGTGATTGCTCTGACTGGAATGGAATAGTGCCATGCCACATATAGGAGGGAAACAATACCAGAGTCCCCACCTCGGGTTTGATCACGCGGCGCGGTGCTAAAGACAAATCCTGATCCAGCAAAGGTACGCCGAACTGAATGTGGCCAGCCTGATCATTTGCAGTGCGCACTTCGTCTGGTAACGAAACATACAGCGCGGAACTCATCCATCCTTGAGGATGCACGTGATTGGTATGGTACCCAGCACTGCTCAGACGCACTGACCAGGCACCGGCAAACCGCAGTTCATTCTGTTTTGGCTTGCGACTCCAAAATGGCTGCCGGTTGTCACGGGGAAACTCAGCCAATGCAGTGCCAACTGCCTGACGTATCTGTGCTTCCAGCTCCCGTAACAAGGGATGCTTGAGCCGAAACAGAAAACCATTGGTTTGCGTGCCGCCGCGCAAGGTTTGCTCAATTGGATGAGCACGCGTGCGATGCAATGTCGCTAACTCATCGGCCAGGCTGGCAAAGAAATCTGCCGTACTGTCATAACCCGCCGGGGGTGGGACTTCTACCTGGCAAATCATACGCTCGTAGTCGAGCAACCATTGTTCACGAGAATCTTCGAGAAGTTGCCAGGCCGTACCAAGATAAGCCAATGCCAACTGGTCATAGGGATTTTGTTGCAGCACCTCCCCACACAGGCTTTCGGCTCTGGCCGGGTCCCGATTGCTTAGCAAGTGCTGCGCAAAGCCAAGCCTGACTCCCGCATGACCAGGATAGTTTCGGCACAGCTGGTCAAAAACCTGAGTTGCGTCCGCATTCTTGCCAGCATACGCGAGACTGCCAGCTTCCAACATGTTCAGCTCCGGCGAGTCTGGACACCCTCGTTGCCGCGCCTCGGCCAATACAGTTGCAGCCTCCTCCTTGCGCTCAAGACGATTGAGCAATTCCACCCATGTCCGCCAGATTTCCGTATTACCAGGCTGCGCTCTGGCTGCCGAACCAAGCTGTTCTAAAGGGTCGCCCGGCGCTTCCAGCTCCCAATGTAAACGCGAGCGGATTCTGTGCAAGGACGCATGCTCGGGAAATTGCTGTATTCCACCTTCTGCAGCGGCCTTGGCCTTTTCAGGCTTACCCGCTTCCAACCATGCCTCTGCAAGATTCCGATAGGTATCGGGTGTCACATGACCCTGACTCATAGCGGTAGCGTATGCCTCTGCAGAAGCCTCGAATTCACAGTCCTGGCGCAGCAGTTGCCCGAGAGAATAGTGTAGCCGGGGCGCGTTTGCCTGATGCTGCAGCCCGCTTCGGCAGCTTGCTATGGCTTCAGCCACCTGGCCACTGCTTTGCTGAACTGCTGCGAGTAACTCCCAGGCTGGCGCGTGCGCAGGTGCTATTCGAGTAGCCTTGCTGGCGCAGCGCAACGCTTCGCGCTGGTCTCCCATTTTCAGTGCCAACAAGCCGAGGTGGTACCAACCTGCCATCAGTTTCGGGTCCAGCTTGATCGCCTTGCCGAGCAAGGTTCTGGCTTCTCTTTGGCGCTCCTGATTGGCCAGAAAATTGGCGAAGTTCACCAGTATATCTGCGCGTTTGGGCGCAGCAGCTATGGCTTGTTTGAACAAGCGTTCGGCAGCTACCGCATCACCTTGATTACGGGCAGCCATTGCCAACAGGTGTAATGCATCAGGCTGACCGGGGACACGCTCGAGCAGCTTGTGGCACAAGGCAACACACTCCGCTTGTCGGCCAGCCTGCATTAGCCCCACGGCTTTTTGAATGATTTCGGTTAGATTCATAATTTAGTGTCTTGATTCTAAACACTAGTGACACAGGAGTCACACACAAGTGCGGCAGGCAAAAAAAAGCCGGCTTGCGCCGGCTTTTTTCGATCTACAAACAGGGTGGTCACCCTAACAACTGCGATGACCATCCCGTTGTGTCGGCATCAGAATTCCACTGTAGTGCCGAGGAACCAGTACTGACCCAGCGCATCATACGCACTAGGATAAGTATTGCCGTTCTCACGCGCAGTTACACCCTGCGGTACGAATGGCGGTGCCTGGTCAAACAGATTGTTAACACCGGCGCGAACGTTCAACCATTCAGTTGCTTGCCAGGTTCCTGACACGTCGATGTAGTTCTGCTCATCAAGCGTTGTCGGTGGCAAATTGGTGAATGCCTGATCAACGCTATCGATATAACGCCAACCGAGGTTCAGGTTGAGATCCCAAGGCGTTGCCCAGATTGCCTGCATGCGGTTGCGCACTTCCACAGTCGGAGTACCACAAGAACCACCGTAGACACCTTCACAATTAACAACACCGGCACCTTCGAATTCTTCCTGCTCCCAGCTATCGATCCAGCCGAGAACATTGTTAACAGAGACGCTACCAAGATTACCTACTTCAAAATTGTAGTTAACTTCGGCATCGACACCTTTCACGCGGAAGAAACCAATGTTCTGAGACAAGGCAGAGATACCATTGTTGGCGCTCGCCAGACCCAGCCACAGGCTGTCGTTAGTACCACGACGTACCAGATCACAGAAGCTGCCAGTTTCGATACATTGCAGCAGAGTGGTTTCAGGCTCGATCTCGGTGATCGCATCCTGCACGTCGATGTCGTACCAGTCTACGCTGACAGTCAGACCATCAACAAAGCGTGGTGAGTATACGAAACCCGCAGAATAGGTATCAGACTCTTCAGGTGCCAGATTGATACTACCGCCGATAAGCTGATTGTACTGGCTGGCAGGAGAACTTGTTGGTCCGCCCTGATCCCAGATAGCCTGGGAAACACCGCTGTTGGCACACTGCTCGAAGGTATAGCCACGAATACTGGTAGCATCGCCTGGAGCAGCCTTCTGACAAGGATCTTCGTTCATGGCGAACAGATTACCTTGCTGTGGCTGGAACTGATCTACGATGTTGGCAGCACGTACAGCACGCTGATAGCTGGCACGTACCTTGAACTCAGGATTGAATGACCAGGAACCGGCTACTTTGTAAGTATCAGTAGATTGGTCACTAGGCGCATACTCGGAGTAGCGATAACCCAGGTCGAGGACAACTTCTTCGGCCAGATTAGCACCTTCGATCAGCGGAATGCTTGCTTCCATGAAAACTTCGTTAACATCGTAGCCACCTGTTACTGGAACCAGAGCAGCGCCAAGTCCACCTACTTCACCAGCGATGGCGTTGTCGCTTGGCTGATAGTTCAGAGTTTCTTCGCGATACTCATAACCGACTACCAGAGCGACACCGTTTTCTGCGGCAGGAGATACGAAGCCATAAGCACCGAGATCACCTTCGAGATAGGCATTGAACACAGATTGATCGGTCTGACCATTCTCATTATAAGTCTGAGCAAAGAAAGCAGTTTGCTCATCAGTTACACCACCACCCGTCCACAGATTATAAGGCACACAGTTTTCCGAGTTCTCGATACAAGTACCGTCCGGATTCACGTCCAGGGCCTGATCAACCGCAGCGATGTTCACGTAGTTGCTGTGACGGTTGTTCATGTCCACTTCTGCGAACTGATAAGACGCGTCATAACGCCAGTTTTCATTGAGGTCGCCACGCAAACCGCCAAGAATGCGGAATGTGGAGTGACGAATATCACCTTGACGTGGACCGCCTTCTACATTGCGTCGACCAAAGATTGTCTGTACGCGCTGGTCATCAGGAGCGCCAACACAACCGACTACACCTTTTTGCTGATCTGACAGAAACGGGTTGCCGCAGTTGAAGTCCAGTGTGTTAAAGAAGACACCTGATTCTGCGAATTGGGCTACTGTGCGGTTGTCCATGAAGGATACTTCCGAGTAGAACTCGGCATTATCAGTCAGGTCGTATTGTGCGAAGGCACCCAATGTATAGCGCTCGTCTGGGCGCTGATAGTAGCTTGGTACGGCGAAGTTATGACGTGTGCCAAGACCCGGAACAAACTGATCGCCTTCTACGTGGTAGAGATCAGCAAAACCATCATTGCCGAAATAGAAGCTGCCGGACGGGTTAGTAGCCGAACCACCACAGCTCAGTGTGCCAGCGGCTGTTACGCTGTTGGCGCAGGCACTGTAATCGCGATCGCCCTGCAGTACTGAGCTGACTTCACGGTAGGTGGCGTAAGCGGTGATGTTACCGCGACCGTTATCGAGGTTGCCGCCCATCAACAAGGTCATGTCGATGATTTCACCGTCATTGGACGTACCAGTTGGCACACTAAAACCGGCAGCCAGCGTTGAGTTGGCCAGCGGACCACCGTCGTTCTGGTGACGATAACCGGCAGACTGCACATCCAGTTTTACGCCTTCGAAGCGGTCATTCATGATGAAGTTGACCACACCAGCTACAGCGTCAGAACCGTAGGTTGAGGAGGCGCCACCAGTGAGAATTTCAACCCGCTCCACCAGCTGCATGGGGATAAGGTTCAGGTCAGGACCGGAAGTGGTAGAGGAAGGCGAGTGAATTGGCAGACGCTTGCCGTTCATCAATACCAGCGTGCGGCTGTTGCCGAGATTACGCAGCTGCAGAGTCGCAGTACCAGTAGATTCAATGGACTGACCAGAAGACTGGTCAAGATAGGCTTGCGGAAGTGAGCCAAGCACATCTTCAACCCGGGTAGCACCGGTCAAGATGAGTTGTTCAGAATCAAGCTGAGTGACCGGACTTGATGTCACCAGATTAGCGCGCTGGATGCGAGAACCGGTGATTACCACCTCTTCGATCAAGCCGTCTTCCTGTGCCATACCGGCTACCGGCATCATCGAGGCAGCAAGCCCCGCACAAATAGCCATATTCAGTTTATTACGCGCAAATCGTGTATTACGACCTGCAGTCGCAGTGGATTTTCCTTTCATAGTGCCCCCTTGGGTGACTAATCGATTATTTTGATAGCAACACCCTATAACCCTCTTCTAGCCATTACCCGACTACCGCTTTAACAGCGGGAACTCAGTCTGGGCTGGGATTATTGTGAACGGGGTTAATTTGGAGTATTGCGTTGGGATGGAATCCTACCAACATCTATATAGCGGTACTAGTCATAATTTAGCAATCAGGTTGAAATATATGCCCAACCCTAAGTGCTTGATAGCTAGAGCTTTAACTAAATGATCAGCGTTCAGATACCACAAATTTCGAGTTAGCCGCTCCGGTTTCTGTAAGTGCTTGTTTTCTGTAATGTTTTGCCACAGAATGTTTCGCAAAATGTAACAGAATGTCACAGCAATCTGGCAAATGTAACAGCGGAACAATTTCCAGCGTGCAGAACCAGACAGAGCTCTAACGTTCACACATTTGCACGGAGGTGCAAACGCGTGGTTTTCGTAAGTAGTCATAACACTTTGGGGAATGTGCACTGTCAGGCTGGGGGGAATTGGCCTGTTCTGAACCGGGTTTTTACAAAGCCGCGGTTCACTCAGCAGCACAATACGATTTACTATGAGCAGGCTGGTCACTGCTAAGGAAAAGTAACGTTATGCACCAATTTCGTATCAAGCTCATAAGCAATTGGTTAGGAGTATTTTTGCTGACGGCCTCTGCGCTCACCGCATGCAGCAACGAGCAGGCCTACCGAGCCATTCAGGAAAATCGCTTGCAGGACTGCGAACTACAGCCTATTCCGCAACAGGCGAATTGTCGCGCGCAATATGAGATGCCCTACAACGAGTACGAGCGTCTGCGACAGGAAGCCGCGCGAGCTGACTAGCAAGAATTCAGATCAGAAAGGGACTCACCAGAGACTCTTGTAAGGTCTCATATACGAACTCTTGTAAGGACTCTTGTAAGGACTCTTGTAAGGTCTTTTGAAAGGACTCTCACACGGAGTCACACAGGGGTTCAAGCCGCATCAGATAACAGGTCGCAAGCCTTGATTGTGACTGGAATACCGCAAGACAGGGCCTGTGACGGCACTTGCGGGAACTGGTACGCCTGTAGCGCTAGAGTGGGTGAGACTGAATACCAGTACCGCCAATGCCTGAATTTACACTGTCAGACTGCTGGCTGTAGTAGTTGTCTCTCACTGGGTATCCATGGGTATCGCAAGTGAAATACTGAGAACCACGCTGTCGTCGCACTCAGGAAGGTCTTACAGAGAACCGGTAGCCGGCGCCTCGTACGGTCTGAATCAGCTTGGCGTAGTCGATAGTTGCCCCATCAATCGATGACAGCGCTTTGCGCAAGCGGCGAATGTGGACGTCGATAGTTCGCTCTTCCAGATAGACATTGCCACCCCACACAGAATCCTGAATGTGATCGCGGCTGAAGACTTTCTCCTGGTTCAGCAAGAAAAACTTCAGCAAACGAAATTCAGTAGGACCCATTTCGACGGGCTGGTCTTCTATAGAGATACGGTGGCTGGTGGGATCCAGCTGCAGGTCAAAGACGCGCAATACACGGTCTTTCTGTTTGCCGTTAACACGGCGTAAGACTGTCTTGATGCGAGCCACTAACTCGCGCGGTGAGAACGGCTTGGTGACATAGTCATCCACACCCTCGCTCAAACCTTGCACCTTGTTATCTTCGCTGGTCTTGGCAGTCAGCATGATAATGGGCAGGTTGGTCGTGATCTCGTCGCGGCGCAGCCGGCGCGCCAATTCAATACCGCTGCCGCCAGGCAGCATCCAGTCCAGCAGCACCAAGTCGGGCTTGTGATCGATGATGGAGACGTGAGCCTCATGGGCATTGGACGCTGCAATGCTGGTAAAGCCAGCGAGGTCCAAAGTAATTCCTACCATATCGCGAATGGCTGCTTCATCGTCGACGATCAGGATGGTGGACTCGGTCATGTTGTTTAATTACCGCTTGGTTAATTAGCTGTCAGATTTAGCAGTATTTAAGCAGTACTATATTACAGGTTTATGACACACGACGCCCGAATTAACTGAAAATTGATGCGCTTTGAACTAATTATCTTATTGATAATAAAGGGATAATTGACACCCCGCACAGTCAGCCGAAAGCTGCCTGCGCGAGGGTCAGGAAGGGTCAAACAGGAGGCCTAACTGCGCTCTAGAAGCGATAGTTAAGTTGCAGGCTGAGCTCGCGACCACGGTTGTAACCAGTGGTGACACGGCCGCCTTGCGTGATCTCGCTACGCTCGTCCATGATGTTCTTGGCCTTGAGTGTGGCCGACCAGTGCTCTGACAGTGATCGAATAAAGACAAAATTCAATTCACCAAAAGGTTGCTCGATCAGGTCCGGCGCGCCTTCGATACCCACCTCGGCAATACGCTCGCCGAAGTAGTGATATAACAAAGTAGCAGTCGTGCCCGAGATTGGCTCGTAACCCACTTGCGCATTGAACAGCCAGTCAGACTGGCCTTGCAGAGGTCGGGTCAGACTCGTGAGCGAGCCACGGTCTTCGTCACGTATCGATACTTCCGACTGGATGTAGGCCACGTTGCCCTGTACGTAAATGTCTTCACCAATGCCATTGAAAAAACTGTCCGGCAGGAAATCGAGGCGCTTGTAGATTTCATACTCAACGCCCGAGTTCTCGGCACCCTTGGCATTGATATAAGTAGTCTTTCGATCTACAGGACTGACGATCGACGTTTCAATCGGATCAGTGAACTCCTTGTAGAACAAGCCCAGCGACATGTAGTCCGAATAGGCAAAATACCACTCCCAGCGAACGTCATAATTCTTGATGGACGTGATCTCCAGATCCGGGTTACCGACAATTTCCTTGCCGGTTTCCGGATTGGTGAATGCCGCGGGTGACAGCTCGCGAAAATCCGGTCGCGATACGGTTTCACTGTAAGCCGCACGGAACTGGTGATCGTTCTGGATAAAAGTCGCGCTGAACGCCGGCAGGAACTCATTCTGTTCCTGTTTGGAGACAACACCCTGATCCGGGCTGAACAAGTCAAAGGTATTGGCCTGCTGTGAGAAATCCTCAGAGCGCGCGCCTAAAGTAAAACGCAGGCGATCATCGAAATTGAATTCAACCTGGCCATAAAATGCTTCCAGTTCATTGAAAGCCTCATAGTTATCAGTCGGGCGGGTAATCTCGCGAATCTGAAAACCTTCAGGCGAAATATTCTCTGGTGCCAGGATCTGTTCCAGTGGCTTCACGAGTAGTGCCGGGTCATTGGCAATCGGTCCAGCGAATGCAAAACCATAACGGCGAATTTCTGATTCGCGCTCTTTCTCTGCACTCACATAACCAGCCTGCGTGGTAATAAGCGAGTTCATCGGCCCGTAGAAGACCATGCTCAAGTCAACACCAAAGTCTTTGGCCGTGTCATCCAGTTCGCTGAAGTTGCGCAGATTGCCGTCGACTCGCGACGAAAATTCACCACTCTCATAGCGGTATTCACGCTCGTCAGGCGAGTCGCGCTCGGCCGTGATATGGCTGTAACGCCAGTTGACCGTGAACTCATTGAATTCAGGAAAGTAGTGATCGCCCTGCAGTTGATTCGAGAATAATTCGCGTTCGATCCATTCAATTTCGGTGATGGACAGATCAGAAGCCGCTTCTGTGTAACCGGTGGAATTGGCAACCAGGTCATCGGTTTTACGCAGCAACACGCTGGTCAAGCGAACATTGTGATTGTCGTTGAGATCAAGACCGGCAGAAAAAATACCGCTCATGTCGATACTGTTTTCGGTGCCTTTGTAGGTCATGGCTTCCTGTTGCGTCAGACCTTCAGTCGCCGGCACATAGGTATTGCGCTCAATGACATTGGTATCCCAGCTATTGGAATAATCCACCGCAGCAATGTAGTTAAGCTGCATCCCGGTGCTGCCAAGCTCATGAAAATTACCCAGTGAAGTGCCGAAATTTACATTCGGCGGGATGTCCTTTACTTCAGGGTTGTACTCGTTATTAAACGAGCGTCCAACTTCCTGCAGGGTTTCAACAGGTACGCCGACACCCGTGAATGGGCTCAAGCGGCGCAGTTCCTGATCATTGGCTGTCGCCTGTTGCAGGATAGCCGATTGCGCACGATGGCCGTCGTCATAACCCAGCCAGTCGCGATCGCCGCCACCAAGCGTAAAGCCGTCGTTAAAGCTTACATCCCCTATCATGCCTACTGTGCTGTTAACGTTCCAGAAAAATTCATCTGTGGATTTTTTGGTACGCATTTGCAGTACGCCGCCACCAAATTCACTGGGGAATGCTGCTGAGTAAGTCTTTTGTACCAACACACTTTCCAATACCGCCGTCGGGAAAAGGTCCATCGGTACCACACGGTTAATCGGTTCAGGGCTAGGCAGGATTGCACCATTCAACAATGTTGTGGAATAACGCTCACCGAGGCCGCGCACGTAGACGAACTTGCCACCCACCGTACTCAGGCCAGAGACTCGCTTCAGGCTTTCAGCGATATTGGAATCACCGGTACGGGTAAATTCTTCACTGCCAACCACATTGGATACGGCATCTGTAGCCCGCTTTTCGTCTGGCACAAACTGTCCGATTACGGAAATTTCTTCGATTTCGGGGGGCTGGGCTGAGGCTAAGGCGCTGACCGCTGAGGCGATACCAGCGACCAAGAGCTTTCGACACGTCATTGAACTTACTCCGGGTTTGATCTTGGGGGCGATTTTGAGGGGCTAGTTTATTGCGGGTATATGACATGCATATGACAATTTCAGACCTGATGTCGGCCACTGCTTGGTAGTCAGTTTTGCGCAGCAATAAAAAAGGGCGCCATAGAGGCGCCCTTTCCAAGCAAACTAGCTTTAGCAATCTAACATCCTGTCATTGCTTTATATTGCTTATTTGTAGCCAGTAAATGTCCAGCCAGTTGTCCAGTCAGAAGCCGCATCCTTGATGGCGCCGATGTAATCGACTTGATCAAAGAAAGAGTCAGAAGGAACGTTAGGGGTTACTGCATTGACTGCTGTGCCGTTTATCCAGCCAGTTGTGCCGCCCAGATCAACAGTACCGGAAGTGCTGTTCGTCTGCGCTGCATACCACTCAGTTGCAGTAAATGTGCCGCTGCCTTGCAGGTCGGCTGCACAGGCAGTTGAGATCAGGCTGTTTTCCATGATCAGCGTGCCGTTCAATGTTGCAGCAGAAGCACCGGACTGACTGAAAGTTTCATCACCGGCAATGCGGATACAGCCTTCGTTAACTGGCGTCGGGAAAGTGCCACCGATTACCGAGTTGTACATGTGCATACCAGTACCTGCTTTCAGTTCGAAAGCGTGGCCGTTGCTCTTCTGGGTCGTGCTACCGATACAAGTCAGGTTGGAGATAGTCGGAATTGAGCGCGGTGTTGCAATCGGGTTGGAACCCAGGTTGTCCGCTTCAATACAGTTATCACCGCTGGAAGTCTGCTCAACAAGAATGTTTTGCAGCTTACCAACATAACCAGTTGTCCAGTCCAGCGCGTCATCGTCATTACCAGTCAGCAACAAGTGCTTGGCATTCACAGTGCCGCCGTAGAACTCGATACCGTCGTCAGCGCCGTTGTGAACCTGGATGTAATCAAGAATAGTGCCGGAACCAACGCCCTGCAGAGCAATACTGTTAAGCTCGTTCTCGGACGTAATTGGCCAGCCAGCATATTTGACTTGTACGTAAGTCACCGCGCCGCTGTCGTCTGTAGCTAGTGGGGCAGTCGCGCTACCGTAGGTACCGGTAGAACCTTCACCTTCGTCAGTTCCGCTTTGGGTATTCAGTGGTGCACGACCGTTGATAACCAGACCACCCCAGGTGCCGCGCAGATTCAGCGCATCAACACCAGTAACGTCTTGCTCGGAAGTCATGACGATCGGCTTGGTTGGTGTGCCGTTGGCAAAGATCTTGGCGCTCTTGTCGATGATCAGCGTGTTAACGCCTTCTGGTGCGAAGATTGTTGTGCCGGCATCGATAGTCAGTGACATCTTGGCGTCATTGGCTGTGTCGACGTTTTCACCAAAGAACACAGCGCCATTCAGGAAGTAGCTGAAGTTTGCTGTCAGGTGAGTGTTAGTCGTGATACGGCCAGTCAACTGGCATACTGATTTACCAGCGAAAGTGCCGCTGATCGCAGTAGTGTTAGTTGGGCATGTAGAAGCTGGCGGATTGGAGATAGAGAACGACGCTGGTGTTGAGTTGTACACCAGAGTATTGATATCGCCACCAGTGTAGTAACCCACATAGGCGTTGAATGTGTTACCAGCAACACCCAGTGTCTCACCAACTACGTCGTTGAAAACAGTAATTGTTTCAGTCGCTGACAATGTCTTGGTTTCGAAAGCCTGGATATTGGCTGCGTCCAGTGTTGCGAACGTGCCACCTGACAGCATATTGAACATGCCAACGCCAGGTACTTCAACTACAACAACCATAGAAGCAGACTTGCCAACATCAGCAGAGGCAACATTGATTGTGGCAACCAGATCAACCGCGTCAGCAGCCGGAACTGTAGTCAGGTAGCTGGCACCGTTGTTGATTGTTGCGCCACCAGTGATTGTTGTTGTCGTTGTGCCAGCCAGTGATGCTGTAGTGAGAGCAGGCTGATCGGCGGCAGTGGCTGCCATAGTGGCAATACCCAGTGCAACACCGCTCGCGATTGCGCTCAGTTGTTTACGCTTGAAATTCATGTCGACTCCTTGGTCTTCTTTGTAACGTGAGGATTACGGTCGGATCATGATAGGAATGAGTTGTTACACTTCTGCGACGATATGATTGCATTTTTGTGACAATTGCTTGGCGGGCCGAAGACACAGTCTTACGCTCTTAAGCAGGCAAGCCATTACGCAGCGCCAGTTGTCACCACCTCGTCACAAAATGGTCACAAACTTCCTTTAGGCTTCGGGCCCATGCCTGCAGATAAATCCGATTACGCGATCAAAGTGGAAGCCCAACATATCGGGCTTTTTGAAACACCCATCACCTACAGTCAATTGCACGAGGGCGAATCCCTGCTTGTTGATCTGGAGCAGACCGTGCGCCAGCGAAAGGCAGCGAGCGAGGGCGTAAAACGCTCCAACATCGGCAGTTGGCATTCCGACACTGACATGCTGGTCTGGGGCGGAGCGCCGGCTCTGAAGCTCGCCGAGACTGCACTATCAATTGCCAAGCGCATGAGTCACTTTCTGGAAGGCACAGTCGACAGCTACGACTGGTATGTGCGGATGTGGGCCAACATCACGCCCAAGGGTGGCTTGAATCAACCCCACGCGCACCCCGGCAACCTCTGGGCGGCAGTTCTGTATCTGGATCTTGGCGATGCAAACGCAGGCGGGGCGCTGTATCTGGAAGACCCCCGATTCCCCATGGCAGCTATGCACGATACGTCATTGCGCATGCTGGGAGTGAACGGTCAGCCGCAGCAGTACGAAGTGGATTTGAAATTACAACGCGGCAACCTGATTGTTTTCCCGGCGTGGCTACGCCATGGCGTGCGCGTGTACAACGGCGACAGAGAGAGACTCTCCATCGCCATGAACATTGATGCCAAGAGGAAGGGTTAGGCGGGTTGCCCGGGCTTTTTATTCAGACGCGTGATTTGAACGTGTCATTCAAACTCGCTGCGACGTTGCACGCTTGAAGCGATAGCGATTTACCGGGTTGAATAAACGCGCCAAACCTTTCGTAAAGGTCAGCGGACTATCGAGAACGGCAAAACACAAACAGCCTTCATCACTGGCAGGCTGATGGGTGTGTGAGGGAGTGCGGACAACAAAATCCGAAGGCCCATAGTTGCCCATCGCATCGCTGAAGCTGCCATCCAACACCAGAGTAATCTCATTACCCTGATGCTTGTGCACCGGTACCTGACTGCCTGGTTTCATGTAGAGAAACTCGCACTGAGTTTCGTCGTCCAGCATGACTGATGCCTGATTGATGCCGCCGGCCAGTTTTTTCCAGACCAGCCCGTCGGAGGCGATGCGCGCCAACACCGATGGCAGCGTAATGCTGCGCTCATGCATGTGAATTTCTCGCACCGGAGATGCTGCATCCTGCTCGGCAAATTCATCGGCGTCAGAGAATTGCGGCTGCGCCACAATGCTGTCGACCAGTGACGCATAATCGGACGAAGACTCCGTGCTATCGCTGCCGGTTTCAGCTAACCAGGCGAGAGTCGCCTGCGCTTCGATTTCACTGGTTCGCTGCCGACATTCAGCGCAAAGTTCAACGTGCGCCGCTATAGCGACACACTTTCCGGTCGACAAGTTGCCGGTCGCAAACTCTTCAAGCATGGTTTCTGTCGGGTGCAGTGCGCGCTTGTCTGTCATTGCTCGATACCAATTAAGTGTCGTAATTTCCCAACCGCCAGCCGTAACCTGGACTTCAGCGTTCCCAATGGAATCTGAAGGTGTTCGGCCGCTTCCTCATGGGTGCGGTCATGAATATAAATTTGTTCAACTACCTCGCGTTGTGCGTCAGGCAGTTGCTCGTAATAAGCTTCTATCTGGGCTATCTCTACTTCCTGTGAGCCTTGTTCTTCATGCACCATATTGCCATCGTGCTCGCCTTCCTGGGGCCAGATGTCATCGGCGTTCACTGTCGATGGTTGCCGCTTTAGTTTACGCAGCATATCGAAACAGCGATTTCGTGTGAGAGTAAAAATCCAGCTTTGGGCCGTGCCTCTGTCCAGGTCGTAAAGCGGCGCCTTTTGCCAAACGGTTAGCATCGCTTCCTGCACCAGATCGTTCGACAACTGCTCATTACGCGTCAGCTTCATACCCATGGCAAATATGCGCTTGGCGAAGCGCTTGAACAGTTGGTCAAATGCCTGGCGATCCTTGCTGTTGCCCACGGCGATCAGGAGCTTTTCATCACTGATCTCCTGCTCCGCCTCTATTGCGGGCGCTATATCGGCCACAGCCGCAGCTTCTGTGCGACTGTCAGAGGCCTTGCGGCTCCGAGGCACAGAGGGCGGTGGCAATCCGTCTGAAATCGAATTACCCATGCCAAATTCTTCCATTGATGGCGCCAGAGTGCTCATAAGCACCGAAAACGCTGTTTGTTCCTGCCTGGATCACTACTGGTCGCATCCTTTCTGTCGCCTGTGATCCAAAACCCTACCAGAACCCGTATCGCTGGTGAATCACACTGAACCCGGGCCTCTATGCTATGACCGCAACACCAGAACTGCAAACTGCGCAGAATATGACTAGCGCGGAATATTTGGCTGACCGGGTCATTAAGGCCTACCAATCCCTCAATTCCGAGGATTTATTCGATGTTGGAGCGCTTTACGCCCCTGATGTCTACTTCGAAGACCCCACCCACGGCATTCAGGGCAAGGCAGCATTGATGAAGTACTTCACAAAAATGTTCCGCAATCTGCGCGACTGCGAGTTCAAGTTCCATCAGACGATCAGCAACGGTACTGACATTTTCCTGTCCTGGACCATGTTGCTTAGCCACCCAAGCATTAAAAAAGGCGAAACTATCCGCATCGAAGGCGCCAGTTACCTGAAAACACGCAATGGCAAGATTTACTATCACCGCGACTATTTCGACATGGGGGCCATGCTGTATGAACACCTGCCAGTGATGGGCCGCGTAATCCACCACTTGAAAGAACGGCTAGTACGATGAAAATCCTCGTTACTGGCAGTACCTCCGGTATCGGCCAACAGTTGGCATTGGACTACCTCAAAGCGGGTCATACTGTTTATTGCTGCGGCCGCAAAGAAGAACCCCTGGCCGAATTGCACAAGGCGTATCCCGAACAGGCCCGCATTTTGTGTTTCGATGTAGCAGACTATTCGGCCTGCAAGACTCACTTGCAAGGCCTTGCTGAACTGGACATAGTGATACTCAATGCTGGCACTTGTGAGTATGTTGATGCGCAGAAGCTGGACGCTGCCCTGTTCAAACGCGTCTTCGATATCAATGTCGGCGGCGTTGTGAATTGTTTGGAATTCCTGGTGCCACAGATGGCCACCAACGGCAATCTGGCGTTAATGGGCAGCAGTTCCAGCTTCTTGCCTTTGCCGCGCGCGGAGGCTTATGGCGCACCCAAAGCAGCAATCGCGTATCTGGCCAGCACACTGTCTATTTCGCTTCGCGCACAGCAAATTCATGTTTCCTATATTGCTCCGGGATTTGTCGATACCCCGCTGACTAAGAGAAACGACTTCCCGATGCCCATGCAGGTGAGTACCGAATTCGCTGCCAGAAAAATTCGTCTGGGAATCAGCAACAACAAGCGCGTGATTCATTTCCCGCGCCTCTTCACCGGCTTCCTGAAATTATTGGCTGCGCTGCCCATGGGTATTCAAAGCCGACTCATCGCACGCGCCACATTGCGCCGACCCTGATTGAAAATTGCTGCGGTACAAGGAAGTGAAACCAGTATGAACAAACAACGCATTGCTATCATTGGTAGTGGTATCTCCGGTCTGACCAGCGCCTATTTGCTGCACAAGTCGCACGACATAACTGTGTTCGAGGCCAACGACTACATTGGTGGTCACACGCACACTGTGCCAGTTGCCATGGATGGCAAACAACTGGCTGTGGATACCGGATTTATTGTCTGTAATGACCGCAACTACCCCAATTTTTTGCGCTTCATGCAGCAGCTTGGTGTCGAACTACAGCCCACAGAAATGAGTTTTAGTGTTCTCAATAAACCGCTCAATCTGGAGTACAACGGGCACAACCTGAATACGCTGTTTGGCCAACGGCGAAATCTGCTAAGACCAAAATTCCATGGCCTGGTACAAGACATTCTGACCTTTAACAAAGCGGCCAAAGCTGCTGCCCATGATCAGGACTATCAGGCAGAAACACTGGGCAGCTTTGCAGAGTCATTGGCTGTCGGGCCGCTGTTCATGGACAACTACCTGCTACCGATGGTGGCGGCCATCTGGTCTTGCTCGCTGGCTCAGGCTAAGCAGTTCCCCCTGCCATTCTTCCTGAAATTCTTTCTTAACCACGGCCTGCTGGATATTCGTAACAGGCCGCAGTGGTATGTTTTGCAGGGCGGCTCCCATGCCTATATAGAGCCCATGACCAAAGACTTCAAAAACCGCATTCGCCTGAACACGCCAGTAACAACGATTGAACGTACAGCACAATGCATCAAAGTCAGCGGGGCCGACTTTAGCGAAGAGTTTGATCAGGTTGTCATGGCCTGCCATAGTGATCAGGCTCTGAAACTGCTTGGCAAGCCTACTGAGAGAGAGCACAAGATACTTGGGGCAATTGCTTACCAGAACAACGACGTCATCCTGCACACTGACACCAACCTCATGCCGCGCCGCCAGCGTTGCTGGGCAAGTTGGAACTTTCTCGCTGGTGACAGCGACCGCCATGAGGCCGCCAAGGTGACTTATAGTATGAACATTCTGCAGGGCCTGCAAAGCAGTCAGCCGTTACTGGTCTCTCTCAATGCGCGCGAGCATATTGCGCCGGAGGCTATTCTGCAGCAATTCACCTATGCCCATCCGGTGTACTCCACTACGGCAATGGCAGCCCAACAACAGCGCGAGCAAATCTGCGGTACCGACCGCATTCACTACTGCGGGGCATACTGGTACAACGGATTTCATGAGGACGGCGTGCGTTCTGCGCTGGACGTCGCTATGCGCTTTAACCTGACACTATGACAAATGCGATGCAGTACAAATCAAAGTCTGATCAGAGCGAGCCAGGCAAGGAGCTGGAAAGCGCACTGTACTTTGGCACTGTCCGGCATCGCCGATTTCGCGATACGCATCATGAGTTCGACTTTTCGCTGTTCATGGTGCTGCTCAAGCTTGATGAGATTCCCACGCTGGCAAGTCGCTTCTGGCAATTCGGGTTTAGCGCATTCAATTGGGCGCGTTTTCGCCGCAATGATTATTTGGGCGACAAGAACTCGGATCTACAGGAAGCGGTAATCGCAAAGATTGCGCAGCTAAGTGGTCAACCAGTAGAAGAGTTGCAAGGCGATGTATTTTTACTCTGTCAGTTACGCTATCTGGGGTTTTATTTCAGCCCGCTCAACATTTATTACCTGCGTCAGAACGGCAAGTTCACCCGCCTTCTGGCCGAAGTCAGCAATACGCCCTGGAACGAGCGCCACTACTACCTGTTGGATACTGACAATCCTCAACCCCATGCCAAAGCATTTCACGTCTCGCCGTTCAACCCGATGCAACAGAATTATCACTGGCGAATCCGGCCACCCGAAGCAGAGCATGGATATTGCACTTTGCACCTGGCTTGCGTGTCTCAAGATGACGACCAGTTCACGGAATTCGATGCCACGCTCGCCCTGAAGCGCCAGCCTTTGAACCAAAAGGAATTGACTCGCGTATTGTTAAGAACGCCAGCCCAGACGATGAGTGTGGTTACAGGCATTTATTGGCAGGCGTTGAAACTGTTTTTGAAAAGAACACCTGTTTATCGCCACCCGGGTAACAAGCGCAAACCGACAGGGAAACCTGAAAACGGCCACACGCGCACGGAGTAATGAGCTCTCTCAATTTACGCAAAAACGTACAGAGGAGCTCGATTACTTGAATCAGGGGGCAAGCGATGGGACACATGGAGCAATTCACCGAAGTGCCGGTTAACACAGATTCAAAGCGCATTTATAGAAAGTCCGCTGTTAAAAATAGCACAACAGGCAGATTGGCAATGGCTTCAATGTCAGTGGCCAATAGTACAACCGCAATCGATCACGACACTCACGCAGGCAGGGCCAGCATGCAACAGAAATCATCGACATCAGCAGCAGCTGTAGTAGCAACAGACATCCAGACACCGCGGGCTACTGCGCTGTTACGCCAGTTACTGGTGCAGGTACTGGAGCATGCCAACGAAGGACATTTTTTGTTACGCGAACAAGGCCGTGTCATCGCTGAGGTTGGCAATCGCTCTGACTCGCTAAAAGCCGAAGTAGATGTACTGGACTTGCGTTGCTACCGCCGCGCACTTTTCGGTGGCAATACCGGGGCCGGTGAGGCCTACATCGATGGCTGGTGGACAACCCCGGATATCACACAAGTGACGCGTTTCTTCTCCCGCAATCTGAGTATGATGGATCACTGGAACCGCCGTTTTGGCTGGCTGCTGAAACCGCTCAGCATTGTGCGCATGATGCGTCGGGCCAACTCCCGATCGCAGGCCAAGAAAAACATTCTTGCCCATTATGATCTCGGCAACGATTTGTATACGAGTTTCCTCGACAACCGCATGCAATACTCCTCTGCCATTTATCAATCGCCATCAGACTCTTTGGAGCAGGCGCAAGAAAACAAACTGGCGCGGATTTGCGAACAACTGGAACTCACCAGCGATGATCATCTTCTGGAGGTTGGCTCAGGCTGGGGTGGGCTCGCCATCTACGCCGCCAGTCACTACGGTTGCAAAGTCACGACGACCACAATCTCTGATCGCCAATATCAGCATGCACAGGAAGAAGTAAAGCGCGCCGGCTTGTCTGATCTTATCGAAGTGCTGGACCGCGACTACCGCTTGCTCGAAGGGCAATACGACAAAATAGTTTCAGTAGAAATGATTGAGGCCGTTGGCCGTCAGTATCTGCCCGGCTTTTTTACCAAGCTGAACGGCTTGCTTAAGCCTGGCGGACTTATGATGTTGCAGGCCATTACGATTGCCGAACAACGCTTTCGAGACTACATGCGCAGCGAAGACTTTATTCAGAAGCACATCTTCCCGGGTGGATTTCTGCCAACCATGGCGCTCATGACTGAGCTGATGGCCAAACGGACAGAGTTTATCGTCCGTGATGTTTATGACATCGGTCACGACTATGCCCGCACCCTCGCCGACTGGCGTGAGCGCTTTGTGGCTAATAATGAATCTCTAAAAGCACAAGGCTACGATGACAAGTTTTGCAATCTTTGGACCTATTATCTGGGCTATTGTGAAGGCGGCTTTCTTGAGCGGCGAATCAGCGCAGTACAAGTCCTGGCAAGCAAGGCGCCCCATCGAACCTAGCCGCGCAATTTCTGGCAGCTCATTATGGAAGCCAACACCGCAATATCACAATCTGACCTACTGCCTCGGAATCTGCATTCAGTGCTTAACAAAGTAGTTAATCTGGCGCTATTCAATGTGCTATGGATTAGCTTTGTAGTTGGACGTTATGAGTGGGTCTGGCTCTCCCTGCCAGTGCTGGTTGTGTATATTGGTTTTCTGCTGCTGCGTCAGATCGTAACACCCATGCAAATTGTGTTGCCTGCGGCAATTGGCATCACTGCAGACTCACTGTTTTCGCTGCTTGGATTGTTCACCTTTCCAACCGCAGATTCCGCTTGGTATGTCGCCCAGCCAGGCCTGCTGCCATTTTGGTTTATCTTGCTATGGGTCGCTTTTGCTACGACGCTCAGTCAGTCTCTGCGCTTTCTTGCCGACAAGGTACTTCTGACAGTGTTAGCAGGAGCAGTGGCTTTTCCCTTTAATTATTGGGTCGGCTCACAACTGGGCGGCATCTATTTCCCACATGGCAAGCTGATCACTTTCGCGGTAATAGGCGTTAGCTGGGCCATTCTTCTACCGTTGGCGTTCAAGAGCTTGCGCCTCAATGCGGGGCAGGCGAATGACAATAGTTAATCGCTATCTGCCAGCATTAGTAAGTTCTGCGATCCTTGCGGCCACTTTGATATTGGCCAGCTCAGTGAGCGCACAGCCATTAAATGGCGTGCAACCGGTTGGCAGCACTACGCTTCGTGTCTTCTTTTTCCGCATCTATGACAGCACTCTCTACTCACCCGATGGTGAGTATCAGGGCATAGAGCCAGGCTTGACGTTGGTCATCGACTACAACCGCAATATTCCTGCTCGTGAACTGATTGCACGCACTCAGGAAGAGTGGCGCGCGCAATCACTATTCGATACAGAAAATGAGCAGTGGCTGGTCGAGTTACAAACGTTGTGGCCGGACATTAATAAAGGGGATTCATTAACCGTCGAAGCCACTGAGGACCTTGGCAGTCGTTTCTATTTCAATGGCGAAGTCATTGGCGAGATTAACAACAGCCGATTTACAGAGGAGTTTCTGGCGATCTGGCTATCACCTGATAGTAGCTACCCAGAGCAGCGGCGCGAGCTTGTCGGACTCGACCGTTAGCTAACAATGCCAGGTAACAGGTTACGCCCAAAGCGGCGATCAAAACTGATCGGCATATCAATACCACTCCACAGCTCATCAGCCAGCTCTTCCAGAGATTGTTCGCGCCCGGACTCAATCCACTGCGCCAGCGCCGTCGCCACATCCGGATAATCGATTTGGTCATGACAGGGTTTGCACAACCATTTGCCGAGCGTCTTTTTGTTCAGGGTTTCAATGACAGTCCCGCGGTTGAGCGCCTGCAGTGCCAGCGCATTACTCAATTGCTCGAACTGCCCGGCCAGTGGTTTTACTAGCAACTTTTTACCCAGCGCCAGACACTCACTCGCCAATTCAAATCCCGCATTGCTGATTACGCCGAAACAATCTTGCAAGTCACGATGAAACTCGATGTGCGACAGCGGCTTGACGGTAAGATGCCCTAACTGTTGCTCTTGCTCCACCCGTGCATAAATTACGAATTTGTATTCAGTGAATGGCCGGACGAAATCCAATACTTCTTCCAGTGCTTCAAAACCCATGTAGACAAGAATCTTATTGCCGTCGGTGCGACCTGATTTTAGAGGCTCGATCAGTGGCGGAAGGATTGGCTGATTAAAATGATGCCAATGCAAACCGACATGCATTGCCGTCGGCGCGAACACTTTCATGATTAACGATGAGTTCCAATAACCACGCACTTTTGGCACCGCGTAGTTGAATGCACACTGATGACTGATGCCGACGGTGGGAACCCGGTGGCGGCGCGCCGCCCAGGCACTAAGAGGCTCAAAGTCAGAAATGATCAAATCATATTGGCCAACATCCAGACTACTGCAGTCATGCATAAATTGACGAATGCTGTTCTGAGTGACTGTCTCCCATGCTTTCAAGCGACCACGCTCAGTGACCAAAGACAAGCCATCATAACTGGCAAAGTCGCCAAACAATTCCATGTTGAAGTAGTCTTCACGCGCCCTGCCGCTGAGCACAAAATCCAATTCGATACTGGTCTTGCGCAACGCAGGCACCAAGGCACGAGCGCGTGCCAGATGACCGTTACCGGTGCCTTGAATGCCGTAGAGTACGCGCATTGTCAGATAATTATTACGAGCGAGAGAAAGACTGCGCTGGTGCCCAACATGGCACCGGCCAGAACATCACTCGGATAGTGAACCCCAAGTACTATTCTCGACATACCAATTAGTGCCGCCAAGCTGTACACCAGAAAGACATACTCAATATAGAAATAACTGATTAGCCCGGCCATGAGGAACGCGGCTGCAGTGTGTCCCGATGGCATACTGAATTTATCACTGGGCTTGATGACGTAACAGCTACCGGGGATTTGTACGAAAGGTCGATCACGCCGGATCAGGGCTTTGAGTATCATGAAGCAGGGCAATTCAAACAGGAAAGCCAATAAACCCACTTTGATGAAATCAAGGTAGCCAATCGGCTGCGTAAAATAGATCAACGCGGCTATCAGGACATACAGCGGTCCGTCGCCGCTTCTTGATATCCAGCGATTAGCCTGCAATAGCGAACGTTGCTGTTGCATGGTGCAGAGCCAGCGATAAGTGCTGGTATCCAGGTTGAGCAACCCATTGATCACTGTGCTTCTCCTACTGGTTTTTATATGAGGGAACCATAACCCCGTTTTGTGTCACTTTCTTGATAGTAGTGTGACCTTTTGTTGACAGATGCCCATATCTAGTCAAGAAGTTAACAAAAGTAGACACATTTGCACTAACGTCTGGCCTTGTGTCACTGCTGCTTGATCTTTTCCGGCCCCCATCTGACCCCGCTATCTTCGCCTGACCCTTGCTCATCACCCGTAAATTGCACTGCTTTACAACTGGCCAGCTTTGCTCTGAGTGCCTGCAGACCAATGCTGGCGCGGCTTGCAAGGGCGTTTCTCCGGCAGCGCAATATTGGGTAGAATCACCCAACATAATAATAAGACGCAGGAGCTCATGCCATGCCACAGCACCTTGATTCCCCTCAGCTTTCCTTGCCCCGGTATTTGACCCGATTAGCCAGCGCATTGGTGCTAATCACGGCCAGTCAGGTCTCGATAGCCCAACATGGCACTACAACCGGAGACTGGGATGCCTATGGCGCAGACACCGGCAGCACGAAATACACAGCCCTGGATCAGATCGATGCTGACAACGTCAACGAATTGGAAATCGTCTGGCGCCGGCCGGCACTGGCGCAGTTTTATCGGGACCTGAACCCGGAACAGCGCTTCACATCCAACTGGAACGGCACACCAGTGGTCAAAAATGGCATGGCTTATGTGAGCAATGGCATCGGACTTGTTGAAGCTTTTGATCCTGCAACTGGCGAGACACTTTGGGTACAGGAACCAGTTGGCGGTGTAGACGGCTTACCTGGCGCCTCGACACGTGGCCCGGCCTATTGGTCAGATGGTGAAGACCAGCGCATATTAGTGCAACGTGGCACTTATCTGTATGCGCTCGATGCTCGTACCGGAGAAGCCATTAGCAGTTTCGGCGAAGATGGCCGCGTCGACTTGCAACTGATTCCCCTCGAGTTCGAACGCTTCCGTTGGGGCGGTGTACCCATGGTCGTTCGTGATGTCGTGATTATTGGCCAGGCCATGACCGACACCTTTAACACCAGAGAAGCACCACGCGGCGACATCAATGCTTTTGATGTGCGCACCGGCGAGTTGCGCTGGACCTATCACACGATTCCTCAGGAAGGCGAATTCGGTACCGATACCTGGCAGGACCGCTCTTGGTCATATACTGGCCACGCACCTGTCTGGGCACTGTTCAGCGCTGATGAAGAATTGGGCTTGGTGTATATGCCAATCTCGTCTTCGACCAATGATATGTATGGTGGCCACCGTCTGGGCGATAACCTGTTCAGTCAGTCTCTGGTGGCGGTAAATGCTGAGACCGGTGAGCGTGTCTGGCACTACCAGTTGGTACACCATGGCTTGTGGGACTATGACCCACCGGCAGCCCCAATCCTGATGGATCTCACTGTCGATGGCGAGGAAATCAAAGCCGTCGCGCAGATCACCAAACAAGCATTCACTTATGTGTTCGATCGCGAAACCGGCGTCCCGGTTTGGGACATTGAAGAACGCCCGGTACCACAATCCACAGTACCCGGCGAAGTGACTTCACCCACGCAACCCTTCCCGACCAAGCCGGCACCCTTTGACCTGCAAGGCGCTACCGTGGACAACCTGATCGACTTTACTCCTGAACTGCGCGCTGAGGCCATTGAGATCGTCAGTGATTACGTCATGGGACCACTCTTCACACCGCCGTCTGTGCGCGTCGAAGGTGGCACGCAGGGCACGATTCAATTACCGGGCTCCCAGGGTGGTGCCGATGTCCAGGGCGCCGCATTCGATCCGGAAACTGGCTACCTCTATATACCCTCGATCAGCTCAGCCTTCATCGCTGACCTGCTGCCGGGCGATCCCGATACTACTGATCTGGCCTATATCAAAGGCGCACGCCGCTGGATCGCCGGACCACAGGGCCTGCCGCTGTTCAAGCCTCCCTACGGGCGCATTACGGCGATTGATATGAACACCGGAGAACATGTCTGGATGGTGCCAAACGGCGAAGGGCCTACTGACAACCCGGCTATCGCGCACCTGAATCTGGGTAAACTGGGTGTACCGGGACGTCCCTCACCACTGCTCACCAAAACGTTATTCTTTCTTGGCGAAGGCCTGACCAATCCGGGCCGAAATGGCCGTATACCACCTGATATGCCTTTGGAGATCGCCACCAATAGCGGCGGGCCGATGTTCCGTGCCTACAACAAGCAGGATGGTTCGATAGAGTGGGAAATTGAATTACCGGCAGGGACAAGCAATGCCCCGATCAGTTACATGCACGAGGGCAAGCAGTACCTGGTAGTCGCTATTGGTGATCGCGAGCATTCACCAGAATTGCTTGCGTTTGCATTACCTGACTAAAATCCAGTCAGAGTTCAGCTGAGGCCAAAGTGCAGTTTACTTGGTGCACTCATAGATAAATGCGGGTGGCATATTGCGCAGGGTAAAGCGCAGGCGGGAATTTCTGAATACTGGTTTCACGTCATCATAGTTCTTGAGGCTGTATTGGTATTGCATGAAATGACCGCCTTCGCGCAAATTTTCACTGACGTTCTCAAGAATCGCTGCTACTACGTCTTTTTCAATAATAGCCAGCGGTAGACTTGATACCACGTGATCGACGCGTTCTATGCCCAATTCCTCGAGAATGGTGGGGATCGACGAGGCGCAGGCGTTGTAAACCTTCAGCCGCGGGTCGTTCAGCGCATTAAGCTGAGCGACGAAATCATTATTCACTTCCAGACTAATCAACACACAATCGGCGTGCATGCGTGCCAGCAAACTGCGCGTGATACAACCATTCCCGGGGCCCAATTCGACCAGGCAGCGCGCTTTGGAGAAATCGATGGGACTGGTGAGAGAGTTGATCAACGCATTGGAGCTGGGCGTGATAGTGCCCGAGGTACGAATATTTTTGATCAGCTTGATGTGATCGCTGAATTTGAGTCGCGCATTCATCGCCTGTTCCTTTTCACTAACACCGGATTCAGCATCTGCCTCAACACTGTCTCATGACACATTCTTCGAGCGCACTACAAGCGTAGCCACTCCCCAACTTCAGCTCCCAAGTATACATACGCAGTAACCAGAGGTACTTCACCAACCAGCAAGGGAACCACCAAGCGGCGAAACTTCATTCTGATCAAACCCGACACATAACAAATGACATCGGTAGGAACGAGCGGAAAGATCGACCAACCAGCAATAATCCAAAAGGCTCGCTTGCCTTGCATCTTTTCTTTCAGCAAGGCTATTTTTTCCGGGTATTTGGCCTCTAGGTAGGCATCGTAATCCCCAAATGACGGGAAACTGTATACCAGGAACGCCCCGGCCACAACTCCAGCCAGGGAAATAGCAAGAACCAGCTCGGACCATTGCGGAAAGGATATGGCGCCCGCTAAAACAAAGGGGGTACAGGGCAGCAGCAATAGCGCCCGCCCCAGAGACAGCACAACATAGACAAGCAATGCTGAGCCACCCAGTGTGTCGAGCAAACCAGCGATTGATTCCCGCGACACCCATTCAGGGTAAATCAGTAAAAGTGCCAGAAAACAGGCAACAGAGACTAACCAGATTGTATTGAGATGGCGAATTCGGCGGGATGACACGCTGGGCTTCTCTAACTAACGACTACGGGAGTCTAGGAGGGCTTACTCTTGTGTGCAAGTCGATGCGCGTTCTGCTCCCAATTTTCTCCGTCGAATGCTTCGACTCGCATCGTGGTGGGTATGGGCTCCAGGCAATTGGCGTTGACATCGACGCCGTCGGGGTTTGAGCGTGGAATATAGAAAGGCTTGATGCCGCAGGTCTGGCAGAAATAATGTGCTGCAATACCGGTATTAAAACGGTAGGTGTTGAGAGCGTCCTCACCAGCCAGCAGCGTGAATTGCGCGGCGGGAACAATCAAATGTAAATACCCGGATTTGCAACAAACCGAGCAATTGCAGCGGTCCACTTGCAACGGATCGCTGGATCGCACCGAGAATGTGACAGCGCCACAATGACAGCTACCCTGATAGGTTTTCATTGTCGCCAAACTTGCCTCCTTTCATCGCCGCCAAATTATAAGCACTACAGATTGGAATACCAGCGGCTTTCCCGAATCAGCTACCGTGGCTGCATACGTGGAATTTGCAGTCTCGAGATGCAGGCATGCGCATTGGAGTGATGACAGAGGATGCGCCGGCAGTTGATGAATCAGTCCATATTACTTATTTTCACCATGTGGTTTGCTCGCACTTACTGAACGGCGGTCAATTCTTCGAAGATTATAGGCAACAGATCAGTGGCATTCCAGCTGGCAACTTGCCCCCAACGCGGATCCAGATCTGCAGTAGGGGCAGCTGCTAAAATTTCATCCAGCGTCAAACCCTGATCAATCAGAGTCTGCATGCGGGCACGCAGCTCAAACAGCAAAGATTGCACTTCCAGCATGCCGGCACGATCCGAAACACCGAAACCATGCCCTGGAATAACCCGGGTTTCCGGTCCTGCCATACCGATCGCCAAGCCCATGGCCTCGATCATGCCCAGAAAGCTACCACCATTGTAGCGGTCAATAATGGGGTACATATTCGTCCGGAACACATCACCCAGATGCAAGACATCGGATTCAGTGAAATACACGAAACTGTCGCCATCGGTATGGGCAGGAGGCGACAGGAAAATCTGTACTTCCTCGCCATTGAGATGAAAAGTAATACCTTCACTATAGGTAATTACTGGCCGGGCAGCCGCTGGCGGTTGATCGAAATAGATGCCACCACGCCGGGGAATACGCAGCTCTTCGAGCATGCGAATCCGCACACTGTCGTGGGCCAGTATCGTTACGCCATGGGCTGCCAATTGGTTATTGCCACCAATATGATCGGGATGAATGTGCGTATTGATCACATAGTCGATAGGCGCTGACGTGATTTCGCTCACTGCCTGTAAAAGAGCCGGCACATCCTGATCAAACCGGTCATCGACCAACAGTACACCGTCCGGCCCACTCATTACAGCGATGTTGCCACCGCCACCTGGCGCTTCCAGCATATGAACATTGCCCTGCACTGCGCGAATCTGAAAGGCACTGCCTGATTGCGCTAAGGTAGTACCAGCCGTTCCAAACAACAACGTCGTCAGACAGACTACGTAACAAGAAATTAACTTAACCATTCATTCAACCATTTATTCAACCATTCATTCAGTCGTGTGTTGGATTGTTGAAAACAACTTCAAGGTGACTCTTGATTGCTACAATTGGTACAACTGGCACAATTCACTCTGCCAGCCGACAATAACAAGAGTGTCGATCGCATCAGTCACATCCGCCACCACTATCGTCGCCACCGAACAGACCACCCAGAAATCCCGAGCTGCCGCCGGGGCGATCAATCTTCTGCCATCCTGTACGCGCTGCCAACCACAATGCCAGCGCGCACAACAAGACGAAATCCAGCAACGGCAAGAGAACACCTTGCCATATGCGCGTAGATTCCAGATCGGTAAAACAGAGTGACATGGCCAACAGGCCCAACATCAGCACCAATGCTCGCACAGCTGTCTCCCTGTTCTCTTGTTGCCTGACTCTTGCCTAACTAACTCTTGCCTAACTCTTGCTTGACTCTAGCACTCCCACGAAGCAGTTCCAAGCACCTGAAACATGGGCTACTATGCCAGACATGTTGCAACACCGCTTTATCGAATCTGTACGCCGGCAGCCCGACAAACTTGCCTTTATCGATCGCTCGACCGGGCAGAATGTCAGTTACTCACGCGCCTTGTTGGCCACTCTGATTCTGGCACGACGATTCCGTAAGCTTGAGCGCGGACGCATTGGCATCATGCTACCCACATCATCCGCCGCCGCGCTCTCTGTGGTCGGCGCTGTCATGGGCGGACTCACCCCAGTGATGATCAACTACTCGACGGGGCCTGCCAAGAATTGCCGATACGCCCGCCAACAATGTGATTTCAGTGTCATCATTACATCGCGGCAATTATTGGAAAAAACCGGCTGCGAAACATTGCCCGGCATGCTGTTTATCGAAGACATTCTGCTCAAGCTCGGCAGCTACGAAAAAGCTCTCGCCGCCTGCAAAGCCAAACTTCCCTTGTCATGGCTATGCCGACTCAGTGGCAAAGCCGATCTCGATAAGCCTGCGGTCATTCTCTTTACCAGTGGCAGCGAGAAAGAACCCAAGGCCGTACAACTTACGCAACGCAATTTACTTTCCAACATCGATTCCTTCTCAGACATGATGGATATCTATGGTATGGATAATCTATTGGCTGTCTTGCCCTACTTTCATGTCTTCGGTCTAACAATTAATTTATGGACTCCGCTTTGTATTGGCATGACATCAATCACCTATGCCAACCCGCTGGACTTTAAAATTATCGCCGGCATTATCCGCGACGACAAACCGCAGTTAATTGTAGGGACGCCACTGTTTCTTGAGGGTTATCTGCGGCAATCCAAATCAGGGGATTTCAGTAGTGTGGAACTGGCCGTCACAGGTGCCGACAAGTGTCCGGAGTCATTACGCCGGCAATTCATGGACAAGCATGGTATCGACATCATCGAAGGCTATGGCACCACGGAGACCTCACCAGTGATTTCTGCCAATCCACGGGAAGCTAACAAGCCAGGCAGTATTGGTCGACCAATCCCGGGGGTCGAGATTCGCATTCAGCATGTCGATACTGGCGAAGCTTGCCCAACAGGTGAAGTCGGCAAGATTTTCGTACGCGGTGATAACGTCATGCAAGGCTACTTGAACGATGTCGAAGAAACTGCCTATCGTATTCAATCCGGTTGGTACGACACCGGTGATCTGGGCTATCTCGATGACGATGGCTATCTGTGGCACAAGGGCCGCCTCAAACGCTTCGTGAAGATCGGCGGCGAGATGGTTTCACTAGTCGCTGTTGAAGAGACGCTCAATGCTGTCACGCCGGAATCGGTTGAGTGTTGCGCCATTGAACTGCCCGATTCGCGGCGCGGCTCGCGGATTGTTGCGGTCACCAGCGAAACCGTTGATGCGCAGAAGATCAGCAAAAAAATGAGTGAAGAATTGCCCAACCTGGCCTTGCCAAAACAGTTCGTGACCGTTCGCGAATTCCCGCGCATGGGCAGCGGCAAAACCGACTTTCGCAGCCTCACTAATCTGGTTCACCAGCTGGATGAAGGCGGCGCAGAGAATGGCAAGCCTTCGTAACTCCTGATCTTTCTTCCTGATCAATCCTGCTGATCACCCCTTCCTACCGAACCTGCCATGCAAAGCGGTGGTAATTGCGCCGCTGACTCGGCGCATTGTCCGCAATAAGCCCTCGCAACTGTGACTCCACCACCCTCTCACGCCTCACCAGTAGCCTACAGCCTTTGTAATCCGGGCTCTGTAGCTCAGCACTACAAAACACTTGCAAAATCCTCCAACTGTACTTATTGTATATATACAGTAAGGATTAAGACATGCTACTACATATTTCCGAGCAATCCTCAGCGACGCTGCAGGAGCAGATACTGGTCCAAATCAGAGCCCGCATTCTCAGCAATGAGTTGGCGACGGATTTCGCTTTGCCGAGTATTCGCGGCCTGGCCAAAGATTTAAAAGTCAGCGTGATTACTGTTCAGCGCGCCTATGACACCTTGTTGAATGAAGGCCTGATCTACGCGCGCCGCGGCAAAGGCTTCTATGTAGCTGCGCTACCTGAAAGCGATCGCAGTGCCGTCGCAGTCGCGCGCTTCGAGACAAACCTGCAACAACTTTTAGACGCTGCTCGTCGCGACGGACTTGATGAGACGCAGCTACAGCAAATTTTCACTCGCGCGCTGGGAAAGGAGGATTAGTCATGGCCTATCTGGAAATAAACGGCCTCGCCAAACACTATACTGGTTACGCGTTAGGGCCTGTTAATCTGCAACTGGACTGTGGTTGCGCAGCAGCGCTGATTGGCGCCAACGGTGCCGGCAAATCGACTTTGTTTCGCTGTCTTGTTGGTTCTGTACGTCGTGATGGCGGTACAGTCAGTGTGGCCGGCCAACAGACCGACGAGCAGCATGTATTGTGGCGGCAACAGCTAGGCTACATCGGCGACTTCACGCCGTTTTTCAATGACTGGACCGGACACAAGAATCTGCGTATTCGTTCACAATTCTATCCTGCCTGGCAATCTCATAAAGCCGAGTCCATCGCCGAACGCCTGCAGCTGGATCTGAACAAAAAAGTCAAAACCTATTCCACTGGCCAACGCACCAAGCTGAGTATCGTTTGTGCTCTGGCCCATAGCCCGGCACTGTTGCTTTTTGACGAACCCAGCAATGGCCTGGACCCGGTCGCCAGGCAAACCCTGTTGGAATTGCTGTTTGAGGAAATCGAAGCTGGCGAGACGGCTCTGCTTTACGCCACTCACCATGTCAGTGAAGTCGAAGGGTTGGCTGACCGGCTTATCTTTCTCAATAACGGGACAGTTACTCTGGACGCCATCAAGGATGACCTGACCGAGAAGTGGCGGCACCTGAGTTTTCGCAGCGAACAAGCCATTGGCAGCATCCCCTATGCGACGCCACAAAAATCAGAGCTGCCCTATCAACAGGTTATTTCAGAGGATTATGAGGCGAGTGCTGCTTTCTTGCAGCAGCAAGGCATCCACGACATTGAAATTAGCCGCCTGTCCGCCGAACAGATCGCCGTAGAAATTTTACGCAACAATGCCAATGGAGCGAACCATGTTTCCTGAATTGCTGAAAACTGAATTCCTGGCTAATCGGTTTCTGATGCTGCTGGGTCTGCTTCTGAATGTGTTTTTTATTCTGCTGATGGGCGTGTTTGATGACCGTGCTGTTGATGTATTTATTGGCGCGACCAGCATCGTATTCTATATTCACGTCATCGTGATGGTAGTTTCACACAGCGACCAAAAGATAACTCGGCTTTACGCGCAATTGCCGGTGACAACCCAGCAGATTTTCTGGGCCAGTTGGCTGGTCATTCTGACCTGGCTCGCGGCGCAAACACTAATCTGGTTCGCCTATGGACTGTGGTTTGATGCAGAGTTTGAAGCGGCACAGATCAGCCTGTTGCTGCAACGCGCCTTGGGCGTACTGGTTTTTCTTGCTGTTATATCGATCGCCTTCGATTTGTGGGGTTGCCGCCCACGCTTGTGGTTCTGGTTATATGTCGCCTTTCTCGCCGGGTTAATCTCGCTGCCAATTATTTTTGATGTTAACAGCGACCGCAGCGGGCAAACATTATCTGACCTTTTGCTCGCCACATTCTCGATGTCGACCGGCACCGGCCTCGCGGTGCTGTCGGTATTGTTTGTCGGCTTGCTGCTGGCTGATCTGGCGGTATTCAAGCGCAACGATAGCTATTTGTACTAGGCTATTTATACTAACCCATTTGTACTGTGCTATTTGTACCAGACTGTCGGTACTCACAATACTCTCAATACTCACAATACTCGCAGCACCTGGCATCCAAGTGTATCGGAGACATTAAGATAAGGACTGCGCGGTGGGCTATCGAGCGGCTTACCTGACGGTTAATTAGCAAATCATCAATTCGAACAATGATCGAACTAGCGCTAAGAACCTGAGTCAGCTGCGCGCGCAGCGAGCAAAGATTTACCAGGGATGGCATCGAGCAAGGCTCGCGTATAGTCCTGCTTTGGCGCGGTGAAGATTTCATTGGCAGTGCCAGCCTCAACCAGCTCGCCACTGCGCATCACCAGAATTCGATCCGATAAATAGCGCACAACGCCAAGATCGTGAGAAACAAACAGCATGGTCAGGTCAAAGCGATCGACCAGTTCCAGCAGCAGATCGAGAATCTGCGCCTGAATAGTCACATCCAAAGCCGAGACAGGCTCATCGGCAATGATGAATTGCGGCTTGGTGGCGATAGCCCGACCGATAGCAATGCGTTGCCGCTGCCCGCCAGAGAACTCATGGGGATAGCGCAACACACTCTCGCGCGCCAGACCTACCGAGTCCATCAATCTGAAGACTTCCGCATCGAGGTTCTTGCGATTACAAATACCATGTAACAGCAGCGGTTCCGACAAGGTATCGTAAACCGTCATGCGCGGATTCAGGCTGGCATAAGGGTCTTGAAAGATCATCTGCATTTGTCGGCGCAGCGGCTTTAACTGCCTGGCGTTCATGTGCGTGACATCGTGATCCTTGAAGCGGATGGAACCACTGGTCGGATTCACCAAGCGCAGGATGCTGCGCCCCAGTGTCGATTTACCGCTGCCGGATTCTCCGACCAGCCCCAGAATCTCACCACGCTCTATTTGCAGGGATACATTGTTAACTGCTTTTACTTCGGAGTCCGTGCCAGACTCGCCAAAGAACACACAGAGATTGTCGACCGATACAATGGGCGGCTCATCTTGCGCCGGTGCTGGTTGCTTTTCACCAACTGGGACCGCAGCCAATAATTTTTTCGTATATGGATGACTCGCTGCAGTGAAGATTGCATCACGGCTACCCTGCTCTACCAACTTGCCATTTTGCATCACGGCAATATTGTCAGCGATATCAGCCACCACCGACAGGTCATGGCTAATAAAAATCACACCGATATTGCGGCGAACTTGCAGGTCTTTTAACAGTTTAAGAATTTGCGCCTGTACCGTGACATCGAGCGCCGTAGTGGGCTCATCGGCAATTATGATTTCCGGTTCAGTAATCAGCGCCATGGCAATCATCACGCGTTGCCGCATGCCGCCAGAAAACTCAAACGGCCAGGCATTCATGCGCTGCGCTGCATTGTTAATGCCGACTTCTTCAAGTGTGGCGGTGGCCTTCTCCCAGGCTTCCTCACGCTTCATATCGAAGTGCAGCAGCAGTGGCTCTATCAACTGCTCGCCAACTTTCAAAAACGGATTCAATGAGGTCATTGGATCCTGAAAGATAATGGAAATACCCTTGCCGCGAACCTTGCGCATTTCGCTATTCGAGAGCCTTAGCAAATCCTTGCCAGCAAACATGGCAGTGCCGGCTTCAACGCGCCCCGGCGGCATGGGCACGAGGCCCAAGAGGCTATAACAGGCAACAGACTTGCCTGAACCGGACTCGCCGATGATGGCATAGGTCTCACCCGCGTGAACGTCAAAGCTGACGCCATCGACGGCGCGCACCAGCCCATTACGGGTGTGGAAATGAATCGTCAGATCTTTTACTGAGAGCAATGCCATGACTAGTCCCGTGACGCCTTGGGGTCGAGCGCATCGCGCAGCCCATCGCCGAGAAAGTTCAATGCAAAGAGTGTCAATGTCAGGGCAAAGCCTGGAAATAACAGCAACCAGGGATACTCCTCCATGGACTCAACGCCGTAGGAGATGAGCAAGCCCCAGGAAGAATTAGGCGGCTGTATACCGAGGCCAAGAAAGCTTAAAAACGCCTCGAGCAACATGACGTTGGGAATAGTCAGCGTGGTATAGACGATGACCGGGCCCAGCACATTGGGAATAACGTGTTTGCGAATAATGGCAGCTGGTGACAAGCCCAGTGAGATTGCCGCCTCGATAAACTCCTGCTGGCGCAAGTTCTGTACCTGGCCACGAACAATACGCGCCATGGTCAGCCATTCGACCGCGCCGATGGCCAGAAACAACAGTAAGAGATTGCGCCCAAACACCACCATTAGCAGGATTATGAAAATCATGAATGGCAGGGCATAAATGATGTCGACCAAACGCATCATGACAGAATCGACGCGCCCACCGACATAACCTGCAATGGCGCCATAGGTCACACCTACCACCAATGCCACCGACGTAGCGATAAAGCCAACGGCCAAAGAGATGCGGCCGCCGTAAATAATACGCGTTAGCAAATCACGGCCAAATGTATCGGTGCCCAGCCAATGCGCGGCAGAAGGCGCACTGGCACCGAGACGCAGATCCTGATCTTCATAGCCGTAAGGGGTGATCCAGGGCGCAAGAATACAGATCACTATGATAAAGCCCAGAAAGCCCAGGCCGAACATGGCCAGCTTGTTCTTGCGCAGCCGAACCCAGGCATCCTGCCACAGGGAAACACCCTTGGGAGTGGCGGCGAGCAAATTATCTGGCGTTGTGGTGTCGGTCATTTGCCTTTACTGAATTGATAGCGCAAGCGCGGATTGAGCCAGGCCGCCAGAAAGTCTGACAGCAGATTGAATAGCACGATCAAGGTCGCCAGAAAGGTCGTCGTGCCGAGGATCATGGTGTAGTCACGATTAAAGGCGGCTTGCACGTAGAAGCGGCCGAGGCCGGGAATCTGAAAAATGGTTTCCACGACGAAGGAACCGCTGAGCAAACCGGCGAAGGCCGGGCCGAGATAACTGATTACTGGCAACAAACCACCGCGCAGGGCGTGCTTGATAACGACCACGTGGCCAGGCAAGCCCTTGGCGCGGGCAGTGCGCATGTAATCCTGGGACAACACTTCCAGCATGCCTGAGCGGCTCAGTCGCGCGATATAGGCCGCATACATGGCGCCAAGCGTAATACTGGGCAGGATTTTGTCGCCCGGTGAGCTACCCCAGCCGGACACAGGGAGCCAGTCGAACCAGATGCCAAACACCAACACGAGCAGGGGCCCGAGCAGGAAGGTCGGCATACAGATACCCACCATGGCCAGGCTCATGGGAATATAGTCTTGTATGGAATTGGGTTTGAGTGCAGCAATAACCCCGGCAAGCACGCCGATAACTACCGCCACCAACATGGCATACAAACCAAGCTCGGCGGTGATTGGCAAGCCTTGCAAAATCAGCTCATCGACACGCTGACCGGGAAAATTGAACGATGGCCCCATATCCCCCTGAGCAAGATCAGCAAGATAGGTAAAATACTGCTGGTACATAGGCAGGTCGAGTCGATACTGGCGCTCAAGCGCCGCTTCGACCTGAGGGGAAACTGCTTTCTCACTGGAGAACGGGCCGCCAGGTGCAACACGCACCAGAAAGAAGGTTACCGTGATGACTGTCAGTATTACCGGAATCGCCTGAAGCGTCCGAAACGCGATGAATCGCCACATAAAACTATCGATTCCGGTTAGGCGTCTGGGTCAAGCCAAATGTACTTGTAGTTCACATGATCCATGATGTTGACCGGCATGCCTTTCACACTCGGGTCGATCAAGTGTTTGGTGGTATAGGTGTAGACCGGCAAAATTGGCATGGCTTCCATCAGAATTGTTTCGGCTTCGCGGTAGAGTTCATAGCGCGCGTCACGATCCAGCGTGGCGGGTGCTTCGCGCAAGATGATTTCGTCGTAGCGCGGATCGGAGAAGCCCGTCTTGTTGTTACCGCCATCAGTGACATACATATCCAGGAAAGTATTGGGGTCAACATAGTCACCAATCCAGCCGCGGCGAGAGATGTCGTAGTTTAAATTATCCTGATTCTCCAGATACACTTTCCATTCCTGATTGACCAGCGTCACCATGATGTTCAATTCGCTAGCCCACATCTGCTGGATAGCGACTGCCATACGACGATGGGATTCTTGAGTGTTGTAGAGAATCTCGAATTCCGGAAAACCTTCACCATTCGGATACCCGGCTTCGGCCAGCAGTTCTCTGGCCCTGTCAGCACTCTGCTCAAATGTCTTGGGCGGCTGGTAACCAAGTGTGCCTGGCGGTACCAGCGCATAGGCAGGCTCAACAATGCCCTGCATGACCGACTCATCCAGCAAGTTACGATCGATGGACATCGCCAATGCCTTGCGCACCCGCACGTCATCAAACGGCGGCTTCGTGGTATTGAACATGTAGAAGTAGGTACCCAACCACGGTTCGATATGGACGATCTCCGGGCGCTCGGCGCGATACACCGGGATACGATCCAGAACGATTTCTTGTGTGCGGTGCAACTGACCATCGCGGAACATGCGATCTTCAGTGACGAGGTTTTCGGTGGGATAGAAGACGATGGCGTTCAGATCGATCTCATCGGCGTCCCAGTAAGTGTCGTTTTTCTCCACGCGGATGTGCGAGTTGATTTGCCACTCAGTCAGATCGAATGCACCGTTACTCACCATATTGCCAGCGCGCGCCCAAGGCGAAAGGCGATCGCTCATGGTGCCATAGGCCTCGATCGTGGGGCGGTGAACGGGGAAGGTACTGTAGTGATCGAGCAATTGCAGGAAATAGGGGGTGGGCGTCTTCAGTTGAACTTGCAGCGTATAGTCGTCTAAGACTGTCACGCCGACCTGACTAAAATCCTCTATTGTGCCGTTGGCATATTCTTCAGCGTTGACCACGGGAAACAGGTTGTAATTGTACTGTGCACCCAGCTCGGGTTCGAGGATACGGTTCCAGGACCAGTGGAAATCAACGGCGGTGACCGGGTCACCATTAGTCCAGCGCGCGTTGTCACGTAGATGGAATGTATAAAGGGTGCCGTCCTCGCTTATTTCCCAAGTCTCGGCAACACCGGGTTCGACTTCGAGAGTTTCGGGATTCTTGGTGACCAGACCTTCGAAAAGTGCCGAGACGATTCTGTTTTCAGGGACACCAGTAACAATGTGCGGATCCAGTCCCTCGGGCTCTGTGCCGTTACCAAAATGCAGGACGCCGTCCAGGTTACCTTGTTGTACGCGTGTCAGACCGTCTTCACCGCCACCGCACCCGACCAAAAGCAGTAGCACTGCTGCGACTAACCCAATACGCCAATTACCCACAATGTTTCCCGTCATAGTCCCCTCTGGATGCAACTTTAGTGTGACAAAACAGCAAGAAAGATAGCACGCAGCTTGATGCCGGGGGAATGGTTTCTGGCGTATCGACTTGGCTTTAAATCGCAGTAATGCGCAACAAGCTGTCAAATTGGCTTCCAGGCCTTGCTGCGCGTCACAAAATGCTGGTGATTAATCACGCTGACCGAATTACGGTCACTCGTTCAACCCACTATGTCCATGACGAGTGCGACGATACCGGCAATGACCATCAAAGCAGTGGGAATATAGCCAATGATGAAACCGGCACCGCGCTTGGCTGGATCTTTCACGTAGGCCAACAGGTACATTACGCGCCCGATGATAAAGAGTACGCCCACGCCAGCGGCGACCAGAGGGCTGCCATAGACGCCAAAAATCAGCATGGCAGGAATGATGATGATCATCTGTTCCAGCGTGTTCACGTGGACCCGATAGTAGCGTTCAAAGACTGGATGCCCGGAAACCGCTGGCGCAGGACAATCGTAAGTACCGCGCGCCTTGCCAACAAGAATGCTGAATACCATGTACTCAACAATAATCAGTAAGATAACCAGTGCGACGTGTTCCATTTCTTTAGTTCCCCCAGTAGTGAAAAAGTCTGACCGATTATCAGTCTTCAGCGAGTTCTTCGGCCTTGATGATTTGTTCCAGATACAATGCTGAATTGGTACCGTCGATCGGTTTGAATCTGATATCAGGGTGTAACTCACGCATGCGGATATTAAGCAATCCATGTGCTGAGTAGATCAATGCATCGACGATGATATTGTTGGTATCGCAATCGCGCGCCAATTTGATGAGTCGGTCAAATCCAACCAGAAAATTATCCGTGTGTGTCCGGCGAATGTCGGTTCCGTAAAACAAGTCATCCAATTCGAAACCGTCCTGCGCGGCAAGCGTCAGGAATAACCGGGAAAACACTTCAGAATCTCCGCTGGCAAATTGTTTCCATAAATCCGCCAGATCATCGGATGAATAGTTATTATTCCCAACCGGTCCCTGGCTGGAGATAAACAGCAATCCGGTAATCGCGCCCAGTTGTCTTCGCGTGGCTTCCGAAATCTTGAAGAAGGTTTCCTGGCGCGCATTCAATTCCGTGGCGGCAATAGCCTGTGTCTGCTTTTCTGAATGCTGGTTGTTGCGGCGCAACTCTTCGTTGTTCTGCGCCAATACGGATTGCTGAATGAACAAACCAATAACCAACCAGAGGAATGCCAGAAAAGCGAATGCGCCTTCCAGAAAAGTGCCCATCTCATCGATGGGCAAATCCATGAAGTTTGTCCAACCGACGTTGCGTGCCACATAAATCGCAAGGAAAACAAACCAGAGTAAGGTCAGCCCCAGGCCAAATTGAATACGCCAGTCTTGCGGAAAATAGGACCTATGCGGGGAGCTTTCTTCCATATTATTATGCTTTGTTGGTGACCAGACTTTGGGGATAGCCCAGCACAGATGTCTTGTTTGCAGTCAGAATGAACCACCGCAAACTTGTCTGCCAAGAGTATAGCTCGAATGTGACCGGGTCAATTCATCCATAAATGATCAACAAGACAAACGATATGGCGTGGAATGCAGTGCCAGAAAACAAGTGGCTCATTCACCAAACAGATTTGCCATACGCTCGATGATCAGGTCAGCTTCTTCCCAGAGAATAAAATGTCCTTGATCTGGTCTGAACACATAGTCAATCTCTTGACTGCCCAGTGAATCGCGCAAGAAGGCTGCATTGCCAGGGTTAACCAAACTGTCATCGCCACCCTGCACGATGAGGGCCGGTACATCCAGAGTTTGCCAACGGGGCAGCATGATTTCCAACTGCGGGCGGAGCGGCATAATTTCTTCATTGGCACCTTTAAGAGCGGCACCCAGCACAAAGCGCGGCACCGCCACGGCTAATCTGTTATACCAACGCGGGCCACTGAGCTCGGGGGCTCCAGTACTGGCGATAAAGACCAGGCCACCGACTAACTCCGGATAATCCATGGCAGTACGGGCAATCACAGGGCCGCCATACGAGTGGCCGACCAATATGGCGCCTTTGCCGGAGCGGTCGCGCCTTAACAATGGACTCAGCGACGCCGATTGTGCAGCCAGCGATGGTTCCTTGGGGTCATCCTCAGTTCGCCAGCCTGGTCGCGTAACAGAGATCATGTGGAAGTTGTCACGCATTATCGGATCGTTGAGATAATACTCAAATGCATCCCAGGAGCCAGGTGTCCCATGTACGAAAATAACCAGCTGCTTACGAAATTCAGCAGCATGATCGGCGCCCACTTCGACATACTGGAGATCACCGAGCGCGCGCACGACAAATGGCGAGAAAAGACTGGGATTCCCGCCTTCCTGAGCCTGTACCGACACACTGAATGGCAGGCAGAGAACACTGACGCATAACAGGAGGCGCTGCATTATTCCGCGCAAGCGAATTGAACCGTCCAAAGCATGACGGTTTCGGAATCGCAAGCTGGATCGAATTGTGGCGCGGACTGTGTCCATATCACCCTGCTATTATTGTTGTTTTAGTGTCTGGTCGCGCGATAATGGCGCCAAACAGGGACTTGCTTTTTATAGTTGGCCGCTACGAACAACCTGGCATTGCCAGCGCGGTTGATAGCTTGCCGCTACTGACAGGCATGCCAGTGTTACACATTCCTCATGGGGAAACTCTGCTTATTTTTATTCTCTTTTCCTGCCATCTGCAAGGCCACGCCTACAACAGGAATCCTCACCAAAATCCATGATACAGTACATCAGACTCAATTAGCTCAGAAACAGTCGTCAAGAGACGTGAATTGACTGTGACTTGACGTATAATCGCAGTCTCGACCACAAATCACAGACGCATGTCCCATGACCAAGAAAAAGGCCGCCAGTTTCAATTTCGAAAAATCCCTCAGCGAGCTGGAAGATCTGGTGAGCGCCATGGAAGACGGCGATTTGACTCTGGAACAGTCTCTCAAGGCTTTCGAGCAAGGCATCAAATTGACACGCGAATGTCAGACCGCCCTGAAGCAAGCTGAGCAGAAAGTTCAGGTATTGCTGGACGAAAGTGGTGAAACTGAAGCCCTTGCGTCTCTTGATCCATCTGACAGCGACGACCTTACCGACTGATTCTTTACTCATGACTGCAATCCCCCCGACATTGGCTCAGTTCCTGACTGATTGCCAACAGCGTGTCGACCTGACACTTCGGCAAACGCTGGAACAAGCTCAACCCAGTGAAAAGCTGCGTCAAGCCATGCTCTATGCCAGCCTCGACGGTGGTAAGCGCCTGCGCCCGGTCTGGGTTTACGGCGCTGCCCAAGCCCTGCAGGGCGACCTGAAACAGGCTGATGCGGCAGCTTGCGCGGTGGAATTGATACATTGCTATTCATTGGCCCATGATGACCTCCCGGCCATGGATGATGATGACTTGCGACGCGGCAAACCCAGCCTGCACAAAGCCTATGACGAAGCCACGGCCATATTAGTAGGTGATGGCCTGCAATCACTGGCCTTTGAGCTATTGAGCGCGCCCCAGGAAGCCCTGAGTGCCGAGCAACAACTGGCGATGGTGCGATGCCTGAGCCAGGCAGCCGGGGCGCTGGGCATGGTGGGTGGACAGTCGCTGGATTTCGAGGCCGTCGGGCAAAGTGCCGATGCCAGTGATCTGGAAACCTTGCATCGCCTGAAAACTGGCGCGCTGATTCGTGCCAGCGTCCAACTGGGCGCGCTGAGTTGCGTCAGTCCGGGCGCCCTGGAGATCGAACAACTCGCCAGCTATGCCGACAACGTAGGGCTAGCCTTTCAAGTGCAGGATGACATTCTCGATCAGACAGCCGATACAGCGACTTTGGGCAAGCCGCAGGGGTCGGATGCGGCCAATAACAAGCCCACGTACGTGGATTTGCTGGGCCTCGATGGTGCCAGAAACCTTGCCCAGCAACTCACTGAGCAAGCCATCAGCAGTCTCGAGCAACTCGGCTCTGGCGCCGACCACTTGCGAGAATTGGCCACTTACATTACCAGTCGGGGCCACTGATTGACCTGCCACGGCCCCTCCGCTACCTTACGCGGCCGGTATAACCTCTAATTTGACCCCTAGATGATCCTTGCAAAGCACCCGCCACAGCGTTGAAATAGCTTCATGTTGAAAGAAATACCCCTCACACGGCCCGAAACGCCGCTTCTGGACCAGATCAATTGCCCGGCAGACCTGCGTGAACTGGAAGTCGAGCAATTGGCTGATTTGGCCAACGAGCTACGCCATTATCTGGTCTATTCAGTGGGTCAGACCGGCGGCCATTTTGGTGCCGGATTGGGGGTCGTCGAGCTCACCATCGCTCTGCATTACGTTTTCAATACTCCCGATGACCGCCTGGTCTGGGATGTAGGCCACCAAGCCTATCCGCACAAAATACTCACCGGGCGCCGTGATGCCATGCTGAGCATCCGTCAGGCTGGCGGGTTGGCTGCGTTTCCCAGCCGCAACGAAAGCGCATACGATGCGTTTGGTGTCGGCCATTCCAGCACCTCCATTGGCGCCGCATTGGGCATGATGATTGCCGGTCGCCTGACCGGCGCAGACCAACACAATATTGCCGTGATCGGCGACGGTGCGATGACCGCAGGTATGGCTTTTGAAGCACTTAATCATGCCGGCCATCTCGATGACAATATTCTCGTCGTGCTGAACGACAATAATATGTCTATCTCCAACAACGTCGGCGGCCTGTCCAGTTACTTCGCGCGCATGTGGGCCAGCAAGCCCTACAACTTCATCCGCACCGGCAGCAAGCGCATGCTGTCCAAGATTCCCCCGGCCCTGAAAGCCGCGCATCGGGCCGAGGAATACATGAAAGGCATGGTGTCACCTGGCACCCTGTTTGAAGAAATTGGTTTTAACTACATCGGACTAATTGACGGCCATGACACCGACGGTCTGGTCGAAATTCTGAGCAATATTAAAACGCTGCGCGGCCCGCAACTGCTGCACATCGTGACGCAAAAAGGCAAAGGTTATTCCGAGTCGGAAAACGATCCATTCGGCATGCATGCATTGAGCAAGATTGAGCGACCAGTACAGCGTGAGTCGGACACCAGTCAGGCCAAGGCCATAGATGCCAAGCCAGCCAAAGTCAGCCCCACGTACTCGAAAGTCTTTGGCAGTTGGCTGTGCGATGTTGCCCGACAGGACGAACTGGTGGTCGGCATTACCCCGGCGATGGGGGAAGGTTCCGGGATGCAGGACTTCGTGCAGGAATTTCCTGAACGATTCCATGACGTCGCCATTGCCGAACAGCATGCCGTGACGTTTGCGGCCGGGATGGCTTGCGATGGGGTCAAACCGGTAGTGGCGATTTACTCGACCTTCCTGCAGCGCGCTTACGATCAGTTGATTCACGATGTCGCGCTGCAAAATCTCGATGTCTTGTTCGCCATAGACCGCGCCGGACTGGTTGGCGAGGACGGGCCTACACATGCCGGCAGTTTCGATTTGAGCTATCTGCGCTGCGTCCCGAATATGATTGTGATGACACCAAGCAACGAAGACGAAACCCATAAATTGTTAAGCACAGGCTACCATCATGTTGGCCCGGCAGCCGTGCGCTACCCACGCGGCAAAGGCCCCGGCGTAGCGGTTGAGCGTAATCTTGAGCCAGTGGCTATCGGCAAAGGTGTTGTCCGCCGCAAAGGCAAGTCTGTCGCCATTCTTGCCTTTGGCAGCATGGTCACTCCTGGGCTCGAAGCAGCCGAAGCGCTGGGCGCCAGTCTCGTCGATATGCGTTTCGTTAAACCTCTCGATGAAGAACTCATCAGAAAGATGGCCGCACGCCATAACCTGATTGTGACGCTCGAGGAAAATGCCGTGATGGGTGGAGCCGGCTCCGCCGTCAATGAGGCCCTGTTGCAGTCTGACTACGCGATTCCTATTCTCAACCTTGGGTTGCCTGATACATTTCTCGAACATGGCAAAGTTCCCGAGATGCTGGCCAGAGTCGGTCTCGACAGCGACAGCATTATCCAGCGCATCAAACAAAAGCTCACCGCCTGTAAAATTCAATCCGAAGCAGTCTGATAAAGACTCTGATAAAGACCAGGGATTTTCATGTCCGAAGATCGTAATGCGCGGCACAAGCGTGCCATGCAGCGCAAGAAAGAATATATCGACGGCCGTATCGCCGAAGCCACCATCGACAAGGGCTTGCTGGTTGTCTTGACCGGCAATGGCAAAGGCAAGAGCTCATCCGCTTTCGGTATGCTGGCGCGCAGTGTCGGCCACGGCCTGCACTGCGGTGTCGTGCAATTTATCAAAGGTAAATGGGACTGCGGCGAACAGAAACTGTTTCAGGCGAACCCCCTCGTTGAGTTTCATGTCATGGCAACGGGCTTTACCTGGGATACTCAGGACCGCGAGGCGGATATCGCTGCGGCACAGAGCACCTGGGAGCAGGCCAAAAAATTGCTTGCTGACGACTCATGCAATGTCGTGATTCTCGACGAACTTACTTACATGCTGACGTATGGATATCTGGACAAGGACGACGTGCTTAATGCCTTACAGTCACGGCCCGACAAACAGCATGTGATTATCACTGGTCGCAATGCCAGTGACGAATTGCTGGAACTTGCTGACACCGTGAGTGAAGTTGGCGAGACCAAGCATGCTTTCAACGCTGGCGTTAAAGTACAACTGGGAATCGATTATTAATGACTTTTCACGTCGCTGGCGCAGCGTCTCTATCTAGCTTGTTAATGAGCGTAGCTATATTTGCGCTCTCCAGCCAGAGTCATGCCGCAGCAGTGATCGATGATGCCGGCCATGAAGTCGTTCTCGATGCGCCCGCGCAGCGTATCGTCAGCCTTGCTCCCTCACTGACCGAACTGGTTTACGCCATCGGTGCCGGCAACAAACTGGTTGGTGCAATTGAGTACAGTGACTACCCGGAAGCAGCACTGGAACTGCCGCGCGTGGGCCGCCACGATCTGGTAGATATGGAAACCATTCTTGCCCTGCAACCGGATCTGGTACTGGCCTGGCTCACGGGCAATCCCCGGGCAACTGTCGAACGGTTGCGAGAACTTGGTCTGACTGTCTACATAGCCGAACCCAAACGCCTGGATTCTATTCCTTCGCACATGCGCCGCATCGGTGAACTGGTTGGCTCAGGCGATCGTGCCGAAGCTGCGATTACGGATTTTAGCGACACATTGGCGGATCTGGAGTCGCGCTATTCAGGTTTAGCGCCAGTGCGCACTTTTTATCAAATATGGAATGGCCCACTGATCACAGCTGGCGGCAATGAACTTATCAATGACATTATCACGTTGTGTGGCGGTGAGAATGTATTCGCCGATTTACAACTGATGGCACCCAAGGTCTCAACTGAGGCGGTGCTCGTCGAGCTACCCGAAGCGATTATCGCCAGCGGCGCCGATGATGGTCGACCCGCCTGGCTGGATGACTGGTATAACTGGCCCGTATTGCCAGCGGTTGCCCAAGGCAATCTCTTCCACATTCCCCCGGCTTTAGTACAGCGCCACACGCCACGCGCACTGCAAGGCGCACAGATGATGTGCGAGCAACTGGATCAGGCACGCAATAGTCTCGATTGATTTTCGCCGGTACGACTTGCTTGGGAGTGAACTGGATAGCAGCAGTATCTTTACCGTGCACTCTGTAATTAGTCACACGCGTTATGGCTCAGCAGACTCGCTTGCCAGTTTTCTCCACCACCGTGTAACTGAATCCGGCTACGGCAAGCGAAAGGTATATGCAATGGCCGCGAATTGTTAAGCGGCATTCCCAGCTCCGTTGGCAGAATAACCCGCATAACTCCGCCATGGGTGACCAGCAGTATGTGACTGCCATCAGGCAGATCAGACAATGACTGCCACGCCGTCAAAATACGATCGCGGAAATCCAGATAGGCTTCGCCATTGGGTGGCTGCAGCGCCGACAAGTCGCTGCGAAAGGCAGCAAATTGTGCAGCGGCGTGCTCGCGCCACTCATCGATCAGCATGCCATCCCAATCACCGTAATCAATTTCTTGCCACTGAGATTCAATCTGCAAGGTAGCGGATAGACCTAATTCACTGGCTGCCTGTACTGCGAATTCGCTGCAACGCAAAAGTGGTGAGGAGACGATATGAGTATAGGGTGGCGTGGCATCCGGTGTGTGTATACCGACGGCTGAGCGCATCTGCTGCCAACCCGTTTCTGTGAGCGGCACATCAATCCGGCCACGCAAAATATCACCGCCGGTGGGTTCGCCGTGGCGCAGGATATCGACCGTGAGAGTTTTGTCAGGCATTGGCTTCAGCCTGCCAATGAAATAACTTACTTGCGTAGATGACCAAGTTTGTCGATCTTCACTGCCAGATAACTTTCGTTATGGGGATTGGATTCGGTGTGGATCGGGACTATCTGTTCGACCGCAAAACCCAATGACTGCAGCGCATCAACTTTACGGGGATTGTTGGTCATTAACCGTAACTTCCCGACATTGAAATGGTCGAACATAGGCTTGCAGATTTCATAGTCACGGCCGTCCGGCTCAAAACCGAGTTTGACGTTGGCTTCGACGGTATCAGCCCCGGAGTCTTGCAGGGAGTAGGCGCGTATCTTGTTCAGCAAGCCAATGCCCCGGCCTTCCTGACGTAGGTACAAGATCAGGCCAGCACCTTCTTTGGCAATTCGTTCCATAGCGGTTTGCAATTGCGGACCACAATCACAGCGCAGACTGAACAGACAATCGCCAGTCAGACATTCAGAATGCACCCGGCACAGCAGTGGTTTGTCCGTCGTCACATCGCCGAATGAGAGTGCAACGTGCTCCTTGCCATTGTCACTGTCCTCGAAGCCATGAATTGTAAACTGACCCCATTCTGTGGGCAGTGCGGCTGATGCCACAAACTTCACTGTCAATTCTCAGTCCTCTTGATAAGTCCGCGATAAGCCCGTAACAGGTTCGCATTACGCCCGCAATTTTCCGCCATAGTCGCAATAGCAGCTTTGACTGCGCTGTGGGAACGTCACTCAGGCAATCAGTATTCGTGCGGCCTGTAGACACAGGGCGGCCATTATACCTGCTAAAACATCATCTAGCATGATGCCCAGACCGCCCTCCACTTGCTTGTCGGCCCACTTGATTGGCCAGGGTTTGAGGATATCCAGCAGGCGGAACAAGGCAAAGCCCGCCAGAATCCAGCGCCAGTCCATCGGCACCATGAACAGGGTAATCCACAATCCGACAAACTCATCCCAAACGATACCGCCGTGATCGTGGATGCCCAGATCATCAGCAGTGCGGCCGCAGATCCAAATGCCAGCCGCAGTCGTGACCAGCAGCATTAGCACATAACCGTACCAGGGCAACATCGCCAGCGGCAGGAAAAGCAGTAATCCTGCCAGCGTGCCAAAAGTGCCCGGCGCCTTCGCAGCCAGTCCGCTGCCAAAGCCGAACGCCAGCAGATGTATTGGGTTGCTCCAGACACGGGCATTGGCAGGTATATGAATGAGGGCCACAGTTATCTCTTAAAGTGTTGGTAGGAGGATGGCGAATGATCGACAGTCTCGCCATCCACATCAATGCACTGCAGGCCTAGCTCGGCGACAATCTCACCGATCACAGTTAATGACAGACCGGATTGCTCAGCAAGACTATTCAGGCCTTCCAGCTCGCTGGGGTTGGCAGTCAAGCACAGTTCATAGTCATCGCCACCGTATAACGCCGCCAATTCACAACTGGTTGGGTCGGACACGGCTTGCGCGTGGCTGGAATAAGGCAGCTTGGCCAGTTCAATACGGGCACCTACAGCGCTGGCTTGCAAAATATGAGCAAGATCACCAAGCAAGCCATCGGAGATATCCAGGCCGGCACTGACTCGGCCGGCAATACGCTCGGCGAAGTTCACGGGCGGCTCCGGCGCCCAGTAGGCGGCGTTGAAATGGGTTGCTTGCGCATCGTTCTGCGGGTCGAATTTGAGTGGGTGTCCTTTAATCTGTTTAATCTGAACAGGCTCATTGGTGACACTGGCGAGTCCGAAAGCGCCGTCGCCCAGCGTGCCAGTCACCAGAATCAGGTCGCCAGGCTGGGCGCCAGCGCGGCGGATGAGCTTGTCACGGTGATTGAGGCCCTGCACCTGTATAGACAGTGACAGCGGGCCGCGGCTGATATCGCCACCGACTAACGGGCACTGATAACGTTGGGCTAACACACTCAAACCGCTAGCCAGATTCTGCAGCCATTGCGCATCGGCTTCGGGAATAATCAGGCCAAGGGTAAAACACCAGGGCTTGGAGCCCATGGCGGCCAAGTCACTCAGATTGACGGCTAATGCGCGCTGGCCGATCTTGGCCGCGTCCGCCCCGGCTGGAAAATGCACGTCAGCCACCAGCACATCCATGCTGGCCGTCACGACCTGGTCATCGGGAACTGACAATATCGCCGCATCATCGCCGATCCCCTGGTCAATACCCGGCACCGCGAAGCTCAAATCCGGCTGCGCGAAAAAGCGACTGATTATGTCAAATTCGGATAACGGCATAGTGAAAGGATTAGCTGCAGCAATGCAGCAACAATCGAATCAGGCTTGTGGCTGGCGCTTGGCGGCCCACTCAATCGCACGCAACTCAGGCACCAGCTTGTCGAGTACGCCATTGATGTACTTGTGACTGTCTGTGGCGCCGAACACCTTGGCCAGCTCAACACATTCGTTAATTACCACGCGATAAGGCACATCAATGCGATTGGCCAGTTCATAGCAGCCTAGATAGAGCGCGGCTTTTTCAATGGGGTCGAGCGCAGTCGGTGCGCGATCGAGGCGGGGATGCAAATGCTGATCGAGCAGTTCAATTTGTTTGGGGATATCGAGAAACAAGGCGTCAAAATATTCCCAGTCTACTTTGCCATGGGTATCGGCATGGAACTGAGCAGCAATATCCAACGGATCGTTTTCCGATAACAGCCACTGATACAACGCCTGCAATATCAAACGGCGCGCGCGACGGCGCTGTTCCAGCGGCACACGGTTGCGTTTGTGTTTGCCACCAGTTGCTGGCAAAGCACCACTCTTGCTTGCAGTCACCTAGTTCTCCAACTGGCGCAATAGCGACACCATTTCCAGCGCAGTCAGCGCCGCTTCGCCACCTTTGTTACCGGCCTTGGTGCCAGCACGTTCGATAGCTTGCTCAATCGTATCAACCGTCAATACCCCAAAGGCGACAGGTACTTCACTTTGCAGTGACACTTGACCCAGACCTTTGACGCATTCGCCAGCAACGTATTCGAAATGTGGCGTGCCTCCGCGGATGACCGCGCCGAGGGCGATCACTGCATCATACTTTTCACCCGATACCAGTTTCTTGGCTGCAAGCGGTAACTCCCATGCGCCGGGTACTTTGATCAGGGTAATGTCCCGATCCTGTACGCCGTGCTTACGCAGGACATCCAGTGCGCCTTCCAACAGCCTGTCGACAATAAAGCTGTTAAAGCAAGACATGACGATGGCGTAGCTGGCCGCCGCATTGTTGTAGTTACCTTCGATTGTTTTTAAGGTGCTCATTTTCAATTCCTGTTTCAATTCGGCCTACTGTGCAAACGGCACAAAGTCGACCACTTCCAGATCAAATCCCTGGATCGCGTTAAATTTGGCGGGGTAGCTCAACAATCGCATCTTGCCAACACCCAGATCGCGAAGAATCTGAGAGCCTGTACCAATCGTCAAATCGGCGCCTGTGCGATGCCCACGCTCGGACTGATTGCCTTCTGCCAGAACGAATTCCAGATTCTGAGACAGGTCCTGCCCGTAATCTTCGCCGGATAATAGCACAGCCACGCCTTTGCCCTCTTCGCTGATTCGGCGCAGCGCACTGTTAAAAGACCAGCTCGTGCGGTCGGCATTATAGACTTCACAGATATCCCGCAGCGTATTCGGGATATGTACCCGCACCAGCGTTGGTTCTGCAGCCTTGACGTCGCCCTTCACGAAGGCCAGATGCAGACTGCCACTAATCGAGTCCTTGTAGGTGTGCACCATGAACTCGCCAAACTGCGTGTCCATGGCATTGGACTCACTGCGCGTCACTGTGTGCTCGTTGGCAATGCGATAATGAATCAAATCGACAATAGTGCCAATTTTGAGATTGTGCTTCCGGGCAAACGCCTCGAGATCATTTTTGCGAGCCATCGTGCCATCTTCATTCATGATCTCGACAATAGCCGCGGCCGGCTGATAACCCGCCAGACGCGCCAGATCACATCCGGCCTCAGTATGACCAGCCCGGCGCAACACGCCGCCCGGTTGCGCCATGATCGGGAAAATATGCCCCGGCTGGATAATGTCTTCAGGTTTCGCATCACGGGCAACCGCCGCCTGAATAGTCCGCGCCCGGTCTGCCGCGGAAATACCAGTGGTTACGCCGGTCGCCGCTTCAATGGAAACAGTAAAGTTGGTGTTGTATGGCGTGTTGTTCTCATTGACCATCAACGGCAGTTTCAAGTGCTTGCAGTGTTCTCGCGTCAGAGTAAGACAAATCAAGCCACGCGCATTGGTAGCCATGAAATTGATATCTTCAGTGCGCACACGCTCGGCGGCAATAATCAGATCGCCTTCGTTCTCACGATCTTCATCATCCATCAGGATGACCATCTTGCCTTGACGAATATCGTCAATGATTTCTTCTGTGGTATTCAGTTCCATAAATACTCTACATAATTACTGTTGTAGGGGCTTTCTTAAACCTGTCTTTCTTGAATCTGTCTTTCTGAACCAGACGCAGTATTCATTACCGCGCCCAGTATCTGCCAACTACTTATTTGCTTTTAACCCGATCCATCAAGTGGGTCAGAAAATCTGCTTTTCCGATTTCGACGCCATTGGCCCGCAGCAGGTTATAGGCAGTCGCCAGATGAAAATAGAAATTCGGCAGCAGAAAATCATCGACATACTCCTGAGCGGGTAATTCGGCGTAGTTTTCCGGCCCCAGCTCCAGATATTTTTGCTCTGGCACGTTCGCCAAGGCAGACTTTGCAGCGCTCAGCTTGCTTCGCGTATCGGCAATCAACTCTTTGGCGGCAGCAACATCTGCCACATCCATGTCGATGGAAGTCACTTCCTCACCAGCCAGCCATTGGCAAAACTGTTGTGGAAGATTGCAGCAAATACCAACCTGCTTGTTGAAGGCAAACATGTCCTCGGTGAGGCTCAATTTCATGAACGCTTCATCTTCAAAATGCGCAATTGCTTTTTCCAGCAAGTGACTCAATGTGCCCAGTCGGGTATCGAAAGTTGTAATCGCCGTTTTCATTCTGTTCTCTCCATGACTGCTCAACGAATCACAGACACTGTATGTCCGAAGTTGAGTTAAATGTAAGTTTGTCCTGATTGCGTGTTGCTTTTGCTTCGTTTACTTTTTCAAAAACCCGTGCCGCTGCAAAAAGTCGGTGCTGATACCGCCTTCGCCACTGGCGACATCAGTGCCTAGCAGTCGCTCCAAATAACGCGCCACCAGATCCACTTCGAGATTTACTTTCTGCCCTGGTTTATAAGTGCCAATAATGGTTTCTTCCTGAGTATGCGGAATCACATTAATTGAAAACTGGTTTTGCTTGACGCTGTTTACCGTCAAGCTGGTACCGTCAATACAGATCGAACCTTTACCGGCGATATAGCGCGCCAGATTCTCAGGTACTGAAAAATCGAGTCGAATACTCTTGCCTTCCGGCTCACTGGCAATCAATTCACCGACGCCGTCCACATGCCCACTGACAATATGGCCACCAAAACGATCGCCGACTTGCATGGCTTTTTCGAGATTGACTTTGCTACCGACCTGTAGCGAGCCAAGTGTCGTGCAACGCATGGACTCCTGTGAAACATCAGCAGCAAACTGGTTGCTATCGAATGACACAACGGTCAGGCAGCAACCACTCACTGCAATGCTGTCGCCCAGGGCCACATCAGACATATCCAATTGGCCAGTCTTGATGACCAGACGCCACTCAGATTCAATCTGCGACAGCGCGCTGACTTCACCAATCGCTGTGACAATACCTGTGAACATGCTTGCTTGTTTCCTGTTTCGGTTGCCGCCGGGCAATCAATTAGGGACCAGTGTCAGCCTGCAGTCAGAACCAATCTGTTGTTGATCGATAATGGTCATACCCCAGCTTTCTTCGAGGGATTGCAAGCCGGTGATGCCGAACAATGGCCGGGCATCAGCGCCCAGTATTTTTGGCGCAATGTAGACTACCATCTCATCGACCAGACCCGCCTGTAAAAGCGCCGCGGCCAGCGTAGGCCCACACTCCACCATTACGTCATTGCACTCGTTTTTGGTGGCGAGGGATTCTAACACAGAACGCAAGTCAACCGAGCCGTCTGTCTCCGGCACAAGTTGCACGCTAGCCTTTGTGCTTAGCACATCAAGAAGAGCCGACTCTTTGACCGAATAGATTAATACCTCACCCTCGGCCTGCAAAATTTTGGCAGTGCCAGGGGTTTGCATTTGACTGTCGGCGATCACGCGCAGGGGCGCCTGCTCCAACAAGTGGCGATTGGCCGATTGCTCGGCCTCTGTCAGTAGCATTTCATCAGGCCGCACTGTCAGAGCCGGGTCATCAATTAACACAGTTTTAATACCGGTCAATACAGCGCTGCTTCGCAAGCGCATACGCTGTACATCGGCGCGCGCCTCAGGGCCGGTGATCCACTTGCTCTTGCCATTTTCCAGCGCGGTACGACCATCGAGGCTCATGGCCAGTTTCAATGTGACGAACGGCATGCTTTGTTCGCGACGCTTGAAATAGCCCGGATTGAGTTTGCGTGCCGCCTGTTCAAATTGTGCCAGGTGATACACTTCAATGCCCGCCTCTTCCATCTGCTGAACACCCTGGCCCGACACCAGAGGATTGGGATCAAGGCTGGCAATGATGACGCGCTTGACGCCGGCGTTGATCAAAGCCTGGCTGCAGGGTCCGGTGCGACCATGGTGGGAACAGGGTTCCAGCGTCACTATCGCTGTAGCATCTTTAGCATCGTCGCCTGCTGCATTCAACGCCATGACTTCGGCATGTGCCTGACCGGCCGCTGCATGCCAGCCCTCGCCGACCACCTTGCCGTCTTTCACCAGCACACAACCCACGCGTGGATTGGGCCGCGCGCTCAATACAGTTTCGGCGAGTTGGATTGCTCTGGCCATCTGTATCGGGCAGTCAATAAAGTCATTTGACAGTTGCGACTGATCAAGTGTGTGCATAGTGACAACAGATTTTAGTGTGTTGGACAGTTGTTAACACTGCCATTGTGACAGGCCGGCCGGGGCGGTTGCCAGCGGCCGGTACAACAATCAGGATTCCTGGTCGGAGTTATCCTTGGAGAGGCGATCAATCTCCTGACGAAATTCGTTCAGGTCCTTGAAGCTGCGATAGACCGATGCGAAACGTACAAACGCCACTTCATCCAGGCCGCGCAGCTCTTTCATGACTTCCTCTCCCACGGCTCGCGATTGTATTTCGCGCTCACCGGTGGCGCGCAAATTCGCTTTAATGCGATTCAGCGCTTCTTCAACTCGCTCGATACTGACCGGGCGTTTTTCCAATGCTTTATGCAGTCCGGCCAGCAGCTTGTCTTCGTTAAATGGCTCGCGAATGCCATCCTGTTTGATGATGCGCGGCATGACCAGTTCGGCGGTCTCATAGGTAGTGAAACGTTCTTCGCAGGTTATGCATTCACGACGCCGTCTGACCTGATTACCTTCAGAGACCAGCCGAGAATCGATTACTTTGGTATCGATAGCTCCACAAAATGGGCAGTGCATAGCAAAACTCTCTTGGTCTAACTCTTGTTTTGTAGCAGGTGCCCGGAGGCACCCGCCGGCTTGTTATGGTTAGCTGTAAACCGGGAATCGCGCGCAGAGTTCCAGCACCTTCTCTTTCACAGAGTTAATGGTCTCTTCGCTTTCAAGATTATCGATGATGTCGCACATCCAGCCCGTCAGCTCCTTGCACTCGGCTTCGCCGAAGCCGCGAGTTGTAATTGCTGGCGAACCGATACGCAAACCACTGGTAACAAACGGCGGTTTTGGATCGTTTGGTACGGCATTCTTGTTCACTGTGATGTGGGCACGATCCAATGCGGCATCAGCGTCTTTACCGGTAATACCTTGCTTGATGAAGCTGACCAGGAACAAGTGGTCGTCAGTTCCGCCGGAGACAACATCGTAGCCGCGATCCATGAACGTCTGCGCCATGGCCTGCGCGTTCTTGACGACTTGTGCCTGATAAGCTTTGAAATCAGCGCTCATGGCTTCTTTGAAGCAGACTGCCTTGGCAGCAATCACATGCATTAACGGGCCACCCTGGCTTTCCGGAAAAACCGCAAAATTCAATTTCTTTTCCAGATCTTCATTGGCCCGCGCCAGAATCAAACCGCCCCGTGGACCACGCAGTGTTTTGTGCGTGGTAGAGGTGGTGACGTCGGCGATGTTAACCGGGCTTGGATAAACACCGGCGGCAATCAAACCAGCCACATGCGCCATGTCGACCACAAAGTAAGCACCAACACTATCGGCGATGTCGCGGAAGCGCTGCCAATCTATGACGCGGGAATAGGCCGAGAAGCCTGCCATGATCATTTTCGGCTTGTGTTCCTTGGCCAGTGCTTCGACTTCGTCGTAATTGATCTCGCCGGTATCATCATCGATGCCATACTGTACTGAATTGTAAATGCGGCCGGAGAAGCTCACCTTGGCACCGTGGGTCAGGTGGCCCCCGTGGGCCAGCGACATGCCCAGCACGGTATCGCCAGGCTCCATCAGCGCCATGTACACGGCGGCGTTGGCCTGGGAACCGGAGTGTGGCTGCACATTGGCATAATCGGCGTTGAACAGCTCTTTGGCACGGGCGATCGCCAAATTCTCAACCACATCGACGTGTTCACAACCACCGTAATAACGCTTGCCCGGATAGCCTTCCGCGTACTTGTTGGTGAGCACAGAACCCTGCGCCTCCATCACGAACGGGCTGGTATGGTTCTCTGAGGCAATCAGTTCGATATGCTGCTCCTGACGTGTCCGTTCGGCCTCAATGGCCGCATTAATTTCAGGATCGAATTCAGATAGGGCGATATCGCTCTTAAACATGCATAACTCCGGCGAAAAGTTGGGAAATTCAGGAAGGCGCTATTCTAACTGATGACCGGCCATTCAGCATCCATAGTTTGTGGTTTTGGCGGGCTCCAGCCCCGATTTTTGACAACACAGTGACGGTTTGCTGTGCCATAATACGCCCCTCAATTTACGCTCCAGGAAGGTTGTGATGGCGCAGTTCGTATACACCATGCACCGTGTCGGCAAGATCGTCCCGCCGAAACGGGAAATTCTCAAAGATATCTCTCTGTCGTTCTTCCCCGGCGCCAAAATCGGCGTGCTGGGTCTCAATGGCTCGGGTAAGTCGACCCTGCTGCGCATTATGGCCGGTCGTGACAAGGAATTTAACGGTGAAGCCCGTCCGCAACCGGATATCAAAATAGGCTACTTGCCGCAGGAACCCGAACTGGACGAAGAGCAGGACGTGCGCGGCAACGTGCAACAGGGCGTCGGCGAAACCATGGCCATGCTGGAGGAGTTCAACGCCATCAGCGACAAGTTTGCCGAGCCAATGAGTGACGACGAAATGAACGCATTGCTCGAAAAGCAGGGCGATTTGCAGAACAAGATTGATTCAGTGGATGGCTGGCAGATCGAACGCACACTGGAAGTGGCGGCCGATGCCTTGCGATTGCCGCCCTGGGAAGCCAAAGTTAAAAACCTCTCCGGTGGTGAAAAGCGTCGCGTGGCGTTGTGCCGATTGCTGTTATCCAAACCTGACATGCTGTTGCTGGACGAACCTACCAACCACCTTGATGCCGAGAGTGTTGCCTGGCTGGAACGCTTCCTGCTGGAATATCCCGGCACTGTGGTAGCCATTACCCACGACCGCTATTTCCTCGACAACGCAGCTGGCTGGATTCTCGAACTCGACCGCGGCCACGGTATTCCCTATGAGGGCAATTACAGCACCTGGCTGGAAGCCAAAGAAAAGCGCCTGGCTGTTGAAGAGAAACAACAGGCTGCGCACGAGCGCACTATCAAGTCGGAATTGGACTGGGTACGCGCCAACCCCAAGGGCCGCCAGTCCAAGAGCAAGGCACGTATCGCCCGCTTTGAAGAATTGAACTCCCAGGAATTCCAAAAGCGCAACGAAACGTCCGAGCTGTATATTCCACCCGGCCAGCGATTGGGTGACAAAGTTCTGGAAGTGGAGCACCTGTGCAAAGGTTTTGACGACAAGACATTGATTGATGACCTGTCCTTTTCCGTACCCAAGGGCAGCATCGTCGGCATTATCGGTGGTAACGGCGCTGGTAAAACCACATTCCTGCGTATGCTCGTTGGTCAGGAGCAACCCGATAGCGGCTCCATAACGCTGGGCGAGACCGTCGATCTGGCCTATGTAGACCAAAGCCGTGACGAACTCAACGGTGGCAATACTGTCTGGGAAGAAATTTCCGATGGCCAGGACATTCTGCAGATCGGCAAGTACGAAGTGCAGTCGCGCGCCTATGCCAGTCGTTTCAATTTCCGTGGCGGGGATCAGCAAAAATTCGTCAAGGACTTATCGGGCGGTGAGCGTAACCGTCTGCATATGGCCAAGCTGCTCAAGAAAGGCGGCAACGTGTTGCTACTCGACGAACCAACCAACGATCTGGACGTGGAAACACTGCGCGCCCTGGAAGAAGGCTTGTTGGCTTTCCCCGGCTGCGTCATTGTCGTCTCGCACGACCGCTGGTTCCTTGACCGGATTTGCACGCATATTCTGGCGTTCGAAGGCGACAGTGAAGTCACCTGGCACGAAGGTAACTATTCGGATTACGAAGAAGAGCATAAAAAGCGCGTCGGTGATGCGCAGCCAACACGTGTCAAATACCGCAAGCTGGATGCCTAGCACGACACGCGATACTCACGAATACTTGGGACTCTCTTGGGGGGCGTCATGAAAAGATGCATCGTTGCAGTTTGCACAGTATTATTTAGCGCCACGCTAACCGCACAGGTTGGCAACACGTGGAAAATCATCCATGCCGGTTCATTGCTCGCTGATGCCCGTGGCGAAGTAGCTACCGAGCAAAGCATCATCGTGCGCAATAACGTCATCGTTGAGATTCGCGATGGCTATGTAACCCCGGGCCAAGTAAATGGCACTGCCAATGCGCAAGTCATCGACCTGAGCAACCAGTTTGTACTGCCCGGCCTGATCGATTCCCATACCCATATTCTCAGCCAACAGGAACCCAATCGCCGCGAGATTGCTGTGACGCGCTCGTCGGAACTCAGCACGTTAATGGGCGTCGAGTTTGGCATGCGTACCCTGCGCGCCGGGTTTACCACGATCAGAAATGTTGGCGGTGACCGCAACGCCATTTTTGCTCTGCGCGATGCGATCAATCAAGGCATTGTAATGGGTCCGCGCATTCGCGCTGCCGGTCAGGGCATTACGCCGACTGGCGGCCACGGTGACGGCGGCGGCTTTCGTGATGATGTCTTTCCCGAACCCCATTCCGGTGTCTGCGATGGCATTACTGAATGTCGCAAGGCGGTACGCACACAGGTCAAGTACGGTGCTGACCACATCAAGTATGTGGCTACCGGTGGCGTTCTGAGTCAGACAGCCACGGGGACTGAGCAACAGTTTACCGACGAAGAGCAAATCGCATTGATCGAAGCAGCCCACGCCATGGGTCGCAAAGTAGCGGCGCATGCGCACGGCAAGGCAGGCATGATGTCGGCCCTGCGCGCCGGCGTGGACTCTATTGAGCACGGCTCCTACCTCGATGAAGAAGTCGCCCAGCTCTTTGTTGCCACTGGCGCCTATCTGGTGCCAACGTTAATTGCCGGTCACACCGTCGAGCGCATCGCCACCGAACAGCCAACTTTCTTCACACCGGAAGTCAGACAAAAAGCTCTGGAAGTCGGTCCCATCATGCGCAACGCCTTGCGCATTGCCCACGAGTATGGCGTCAAGATTGCCTATGGCACTGATGCTGGCGTGAACGATCACGGCACTAACGCCTATGAAGCGGTGCTGATGAACGAAGCGGGAATGGGGGAACGCGAGATTCTGATTGCCGCCACTGTGAATGCCGCCGACCTGATCGGCATCAGTGACATCACTGGCACCCTCGAAGCTGGCAAAGACGCCGACATCATCGCCGTGAGTAACAATCCACTGGAAGATATTGCGACCTTGCTACAGCCCCGTTTTGTGATGGCACGCGGCAATGAGATTGATCTGGATGTGCCACCGGTAGATCTGTTCCCATGGCCATCACTCTAGCTTAAAACCCGGCGCCCGCTTGACGACTCTTTAGTCAGCGGGCATTAAAGCCCGAGGTCTTTCTTCAGTTTGGCCATGCGCGCTTTGGCCTCTTCAGCTGGTAATGGTTTTTCAATCTTGTCAGTCAACGCTGGCGTCGTGGCAATATTCAACTCTTCCCCGCTCATCACCCGCTGGCATAATTGCTGGTAGTGGTAGTCAAACAGCGGAAACGCTTTGCCTTCCGGTTCATTTGCCAACGTGTACCAACCCGCCGCTTTACCCGCGTAGTACACCGCCTCATGACTCCATTGCTGATCCTTCTTCGGCGAGGGCGCGGCACAGGCTTCGAAGTAAGCCTGTCGTGCAGCTGGCAGACCAAACAGGTCATAGCCTTTCTCACAGGCCTGCAAGATCACAGAGATAGACGGCAAATATTCGGAAGTCCGAATGACCCGCTTGGCAGCCATGACTATCTGGCGGGGTGGAAAATGTTCCAGAGAAGACAGCCAATATTTTTTGGCGATGGACAAACTGTCGGCACTGGCAAACGCCTTGTGAAACTGGTTGTGGTAGGCGAACTCGAATTCTGCGAATACCTGATTGATGGCATCGACGTGATCCAGACCGGGCTGTGCATCAAATTCGGCACGGGGGTCTTCAACACCGGCCTGCGTGGCTGGCGCTCTATTCTGCCCAGCTGCGGTCGGCGAAACGCTGGAGCTGTTCTTTAAGCCTTTGCTGGCCTGATCCAGCAATGGTTTGATCTTCTGCATGGGAACTCTCTGCCAAATCTCGTTGTTGTAACCGTCTTGCCCAGTCCTGTTTGATGAACTGCAAAAAAACCGTATTCCATGACGCTTTCACCTGCTGGCAATCGCGCCAGTACAGGACAAATTCGGGTACGCGGCTGCGCGCATAGTCTGCATCTATCTCCGCCAGTTGCAGTATCTCGAAACAATCGGCGCTGGGCTGCCAATCTTCCGGAATCACTTGTGGCGTCTCGTCACGCCCGAATGAGGCGGAGAACTTGGCCCACTGGCGACGGATGTGTTCAATGAACTTGGTATTCCAGGCACCGTGCACGACGCCGCGCTCGCGCCAGTACAACACGAACTCGGGAATAGCGTCTTCGATAAATTCACCGCTAATGCCGGAATTCACCAGAATCTCCAAGGCATCCTGACTCGGCCGCCACTCGCCGGACATATTAGTGGCCAATTCATAGGCACCCTGCCGCGTCTGTTCTTTGCGCCATTCCTTCAGCGCGTGCTTGTAGAAAGCGTTGCCCCAGGAAAACCGCGCCTGACCTCGTTCGCGCCAGTAGTTCACAAACTCCGGTATCAGATCGCGCAAAAACGCCTCGGGAATCGCATGCTGTTTGCACAAGCGAATCCAGTTGTCATCAGGTTGCCAGGTCAATGGTATGAGCGATGCCGCGCCCATTGTTTCGGGAGCACTATTGGCAGGCACTGGTTGCGGTTTCGGCGCGGGCTTTTGTGCCTCCCCCTCATCGATTGCAAGGAAGTTACGGCCACGATCTTGCGGGTCAGCATCGACCAGCAGGATGCCGAGCGATTGCAGGGAATTTCTAACGCGCGTGATATCCACAGCAGTCCAGAATGGAAACAGAGTCTGTAAATCTTCGTCGCGCACCGGCACCCAGTCCAGATCAGGCTGACGCTGCCGCCGCAGCCCCTGTTGCGGGCTCAACCACGCGGACAGCGTTTGTAGCATCACCGCCTCTTCCAACCCTATCGTGGACGCGAGGGTCGGCGAAACAATCAGAGGACGCTCTGGCAATAATTTTGACGACATGGATAGCACTCGAAGATCGGGCAACGAATTCTGCCAGTGATAATCTCACGGCAACGATCAAACTCGCAGCGAATGCATTGATGCTAACACATCACATTTTTTGAACACACTGCACAATTGCTTGTATGACAAAGCTCGCTGTACACTGACTGCCATCACTGATTCGAAGTGCAGTTTATCAACAGTGTTTTCACAGTTACTCCAAGACTTTATCCACACTGAGCAGCTTCCAGCGACTTATGCTGAAGACGCACAGCGTTATCTTCTGCCACTGGCCGAGTCTCTGCTAGCCCACGTTGCTAGCAACACTGGCAAACCGCTGGTGATTGGCATCAATGGTGCTCAAGGCACAGGCAAGTCAACTCTGGCTGCACTGCTGTCCCACGTGTTTACAGCACAGCAATTGTCAGTAGCGAATCTCTCCATCGATGATTTCTATCTCTCCCATGCCGACCGCGCAGCACTGGGCGAGAGTTGCCATCCCTTACTCGCCAGCCGCGGTGTACCCGGCACTCACGACACTACATTACTGCTGGCCACCATTGCCGCCCTGCAGAACGCCAGTAGCGGCGAAGCGGTCACGCTTCCGCGCTTTGACAAATCCTGCGACGACTGCATCGATCTGGACGAGTGCCCGTCCGTCGTAGGCCCGGTGGATGTCATCATCCTGGAGGGTTGGTTCGTCGGCGTAACACCGCAAGCAGACAGTGAGCTGGCAAATCCAATCAATTCCCTCGAAGAGTCTGAGGACAGTGATGGACGCTGGCGTCGTTACGTGAATGAGCAACTGGCGGGCGACTACCAAACCGTATTTGCTGCCATGGAGTACCTGATCCTGCTGCAAGCACCGTCTTTCGAACAAGTCTTTGAATGGCGCTCATTGCAGGAAGCAAAGCTACGCCAGCGCAGTGCGAAGAACGCACCCGGTTTGATGGACGATGCGCAGATCGCGCGCTTTATTCAACACTTCGAGCGTTTGACGCGCTGGTGTCTGGCAACTTTGCCCGGGCGGGCTGATGTGGTGCTGGAGATGGATGCAGCGCACCGAATCGTGCGCTGCATCGACTAAGCATTGCGACTGACGCCTAGCTTTGTTGTACCGGCTGATTACTTTGCGAGCCTCCAGAAGTGCTGTTTCGAGAGTCGCCTTGCGGATTACTGAACAGCTTCTGCAACAGCGGCTGAACCCACACACGCGCAATCAATGCAACCAATGCGATACCCAGAAGTTGCCGCCAAAGTGGATAGCTCTCGCCATGCTCGGCCATGGACAATTGCAATGACCAGCCAAACGAGGCGTACAATTGATTCAATATCAGCCCGCAGGCTATCGCCGTCACAATGACACCAGTCAGATACGCGATCATTGAACGATTGCCCAGATGCTCACGAATCACACCGATGGTGGCGATATTGGTCGCCGGACCGGTCAGCATGAACACCAGCGCCGCGCCTGGAGACACCCCGGCGAACAACAAACTGGCGGCAACCGGTGTCGACGCCGTCGCGCAGATATACATTGGCAAGCCCACGATGACCATGATGATCATGGCGAGTAAACCATCGCCCCATTGTGTGAAAAACGACTGTGGCACCAGCGCCGTAATAACAGCCGCCGCGACCAGACCAATCACCAGCCACTTGGCGGTGTCGGAAATCATGCGGCCATAGCCGTACTGCACAGCCGAGATCATGCGCTGACTCAGCGGTGGAACTGTCGGCTCAGCCGCTTTTTGCTTACTGGCACAGCAGCTCTCGCTAGTCTTTTCTTCAACAACTTGCTTCTTGCTGTCACAACAATTACTGCTGCTCTGTTCGGTTAGTGCCGCGGCTTCTTCCTTATCGAATGTCGTCACCAACACACCGGCGACGATGGCGCTGATCAGTGCACCAACCGGCCGGGCGATAGCGAATACCGGCCCAAGCACAGCATAGGAAAAGGAAATGGAATCCACGCCTGTCTCCGGTGTCGCCACCAGAAAGGATGACGTGGCACCTTTGGAAGCACCGGCTTTGCGCACTGCCAATGCGGTCGGAATCACGCCACAGGAACACAATGGCAATGGTGCGCCGATGAAGGCCCCTTTAACAATCGACACAAACCCGGGTGACGACAATTGTTTCTCTACCCAGCTCGATGGGATGACCTGCTTGATAATACCGGCCAATAAATAGCCGACCAGCAACCAGGGCGCACTCTCCAGAACCAGATCCCAAAAAATTGACAGAAAATTCATCATGACGCTACCTCGTTACGCCGTGCCGGCGCGTTGCCTGGTTTCGACTTCCCCATTATCCAGCGCATCCATAATTGAGCAGTGCGTGGCCTGTTCGGGACCGCCGCAACAGCTCGCAAGCAAACGCGACAAGGTCGTACGCATGGACTCCAGCTCGGCGATGCGCTCGTTAACCTCGTTCAATTTGTGGCGGGTGATATCAGTGACTTCCTGACAGCTATGGCTCTCTTTGTCGACACGAATGGACAGGAGCTGGCCAATATCATCCAGAGAAAAACCGATGTTGCGCGCTGTTTTGACGAATTCGGCGCGGCGCACGTCGGAGTCATTGTAGTAACGATAACCGGCTTCAGTACGAGTACTGGCCTCGATCAGACCGTGCTTCTCGTAGAAACGGATGGTATGGGGAGACAACCCGGTACGGGCGCCTAACTCACTGATTTTTAACATAACTATAGACCTTGAATCACCCAGTACAGGGGCCAGATACAGTTGCCATTGACAGCACCGAATGCATTTTCGGAGCCGTTTATCTATGCAATGACAGCGAGTATAAGCTTAGAGTTAACTCTAAGGTCAATAGTCAGTTTTTCAAGGCTTTCTTTTGTGTTCGGAAGCAAATCTTTCGGTGCTTAAACTTCCAGAGCTTCCCGGCCGGTATAGACGCGGTTGATAAAGCGGCCAATGTCCATCACTTCAGCCGGGCAGACCGCGTGATCCATGGGGTAGGTCTTGTAGTCTGCCAGCAAGCCCAGCCTGTTCAACGCCTGAACACTATTGCGGCCCAGCGCTTCCGGAACCACCGGATCAGTCTCGCCATGACAGACCAGTATGGGGATATCATTTTGCACAGGATTGAGCTGCAGTGTCTCGGCGGTAGCCAGATAGGTGGAAAAAGCCATGATCCCACCCAGCTTTTTCGGGTAAGTCAGTGCTGCTTCATAGGTTACCGCCCCGCCCTGTGAGAAACCTGAAACAATGATGCGCTCACTGGGCACACCACGCTCGATCTCCCGGTCGATCAGATCATGGACACGCCTGGCCGAGGCACACAACTGCTCGGTGTCCACCTCGCGCTCCAGATTCACCTGCTTGATGTCATACCACGCCGGCATGACGTGCCCGTTATTAATGGACACCGGCATACTCGGCGCATGGGGGAAAATGAAGCGAATACCTACCGCCCGGCTCACGCCAAGTTGCGGAATGATCGGCGGGAAATCATGGCCATTGGAGCCCAGACCATGCAACCAGATGACGCTGGCAGTGACCTCTCTATCGCCAGGATAGTCTTCCTCGTGCGCTGGTAAATAGTCCATGAAATGTCGCTCCTGTACTTGGGTTCTGAGTTGCCGGTAAATGAATACTGTAGTCTTAGTCTAGACGCTATCAATCGACCTGCATGATTTGTGTGAATCGCAGCGTTTATAGCAAGTCACTTGAGCGCGCGCAATTCGCGCGCAGTGCGCCAGTCAGGTTGGGTTCAGGGGAAGCCAGTAAAATTGCCCTCAATCACAGGGTGCATTACTATTCCGGCCATGAAAAATTTAACCGCTTACTTCACGATCCTCTTCAGCACCGCCGCGTTGCTGCTCGCGCCGGCATTACATGCACAAGACGACCAGACTTACCCCGAGCTCACTGGCTCCTTCGAAGGCTCGCTCGTGCAAGGCCGCGATGAAATGAATCTGGCTTTTACTTTCTCCAAACAAGATGGTGAATACGCTGCCGCACTTGTAAGCGGTGGTATGGGCATTTATGGCATGCCCGCCGATGAGATTACTGTCACCGGGCGTCGTATCCGCATTCGTATACCCAGACTTGATGTCGAGTTCACGGGCACCATGCGTTTCGATGACAGCGGCGAGGAGATCGTGCGCATCGATGGCGACTGGTTTCAATACAGTGAACTTGTACCTGTGGTGTTATTGCCAGTGGATCAGCCCAGCTTCTAGACCGGTAACTCGACAGCCGCCAAATCCAAGTGGATTTAACGTTCCTGCAGGCACGTGATCCGTTGCTTGCTCAGGTAACACTCTTGCCGATTCAGTTCTCTCTACAAGCATTCTCGAACCGCACCGCTAGTCCTGTTCACCCCCTTTACCTCTTTATGCGCGCCACTACCAGCCGGTAGCCTGCATCCAACTCGGACTGGCTCAGGATGTTGGCGTTGTTATGCTCCCAAACACCGCTTTCCAAATCCGCTGCCAGTTTCTCCAAGCCTGAATCGGGATCAGCAATTTTGGCAAAAGCAGAGATCGATTGACGCACGCTGCTATCGAGATAGGCTTGCAGGCGTTTCCAGAAGGCCGCAAGAAATCCATCCAGGCAATCTTCGGGAATGGGTAATGGCGCAACGCTTACTGCATCGAAAAACTCAGCAAGCGTGCTCACACCCGGAAAAAGTTCCATGTCCATACTGTGAATCTGTGGAAAGTAATCCCGAGTCAACCAAAATGGTTCGGCCGATGGGTCCCAGGTAATAGCAATAAACTTGTCGGTAGCGACTCGGTTGATCTCGGCAAATGCCTTTGCTCGATCTTCCCAATGGTGCATGGACAGTACAGTCATAGCATGAGAGAAACTGGCGTCAGCAAAAGGGAGCTTTTCGGCACAGGCTTGTTCGACTGGATGGCTACCAGTTTTTCGCTGGGCAATCATTTTTGCTGATGGCTCAACTGCGACCAGGTTAGCTTCGAGCGGTTCATAAGAACCCGCGCCAGCCCCGATATTGAGTATGCGCCTGGCTCCTCGCAGTTCGGTCAGCAGTCGCTGTTGGATACGAGGATCAGTCTGCCGAGTAAGTGAATAGTAGTGTCCGATCTTGTCGTATATCGCCACCATCAACTCCTCCGCCTCTTTGCTGTCTTGCGAATTATGAGCGTGCACATCCACAAGCCGCAATAATCAGGCAGAGGAGCAATGATGCACGCTCCTCTGAATCATCCCGAAATTGCCTTTATTTGGCCCCCTCCTAAAATGATGCCTCATACCCGCATCACTGGAGGGGGACCTGCTGCTCATGTCAGATCAAAGCGATCCGCATTCATCACCTTGACCCAGGCGGCAACGAAGTCTTTGGCAAACTTTTCCTGATTGTCATCCTGTGCATAGACTTCCGCATAAGCGCGCAATATGGAATTGGAGCCGAACACCAGGTCAACTCGGGTGGCGGTCCATTTGACTTTGCCCGCTTCCCGGTCGCGAATCTCATAAAGGTTGTTGCCAACCGCCTTCCACGTGTTGCCCATGTCAGTCAGATTGACGAAGAAGTCATTCGACAGCGTTCCTACACGATCTGTAAATACGCCATGTTCACTACCGTCGTAGTTGGTGCCGAGTACGCGCATGCCACCTACGAGCGCAGTCATCTGGGGTGCCGTCAGGCCCATCAACTGAGTGCGATCAAGCAGCATCTCTTCAGCTGTAACAACGTAATCTGCCTTCTGCCAATTGCGGTAGCCATCGTGCACAGGCTCCAATGGCGCAAATCCGTCAACATCAGTCATCTCAGCACTTGCATCACCGCGACCTGGGGAGAAAGGCACACTGATATTCAACCCAGCCGCTTGGATGGCTTTCTCGAGACCGACATTGCCTGCCAACACAATTATATCGGCAATGCTTGCACCGCAGTCTCCGGCGATTGGTTCAAGTACTGACAACACTTTTTGCAGTCGTTCGGGTTCATTGCCTTGCCAATCTTTCTGCGGCGCCAGACGAATGCGCGCGCCATTGGCACCACCACGTAAATCGGAACCTCGAAAAGTGCGCGCACTGTCCCAGGCTGTAGCGACCAGTTCACCGACACTCAGTCCGCTATCGGCGATCTTCTGCTTGGCAGTGGCGACATCAAACTCACTGTTACCAGCCGGAATGGGGTCCTGCCAGATTAAGTCTTCCTGCGGTACATCTGGACCGATATAACGTGCCTTCGGCCCCATATCACGGTGCGTGAGCTTGAACCAGGCGCGAGCGAAAGCATCGGAAAAAGCCTCCTGATCATTGGCAAAGCGTTCGGAAATCTTGCGGTACTCCGGGTCCATTTTCATGGCCATGTCCGCGTCGGTCATGATTGGCGTCGTACGCAGCGATGGATCCTCCACATCTGCTGACTTGTCATGTTCGTCGATATCGACAGGCTCCCATTGCCAGGCACCGGCTGGACTTTTCTTCGATTCCCATTCATGGTCTAACAACATCTTGAAATAGCCGTTGTCCCATTTTGTCGGGTTGGTGGTCCAGGCGCCTTCGATACCACTGGTGACTGAATCACGACCAATGCCGCGTTTGGATTTGTTGTTCCATCCGAGGCCTTGCTCTTCAATCTCGGCACCCTCAGGTTCCGCACCTAACAATGCAGCGTCGCCGTTACCATGACAGCGGCCAACGGTGTGACCTCCTGCCGTGAGTGCGACTGTCTCTTCATCATTCATCGCCATGCGATCAAATGTCACACGCACGTCATGCGCAGTTTTCAGTGGGTCGGGGTTGCCATCGACACCTTCTGGATTCACATAGATCAGTCCCATCATGACCGCCGCCAATGGGTTAGCCAGATCGCGCTCACCAGAGTAGCGACTTTCAGGGCTATCCGACGCCGCTAACCATTCCTTTTCCGCACCCCAATAGATATCTTTTTCCGGATGCCATATGTCTTCACGGCCAAACGCGAAACCGTAAGTCTTCAGGCCCATGGATTCATAGGCGATCGTGCCCGCATAGGCTATCAAGTCAGCCCAACTCAGCTTGTTGCCGTACTTCTTTTTAATCGGCCACAACAGGCGGCGCGCCTTGTCCAGATTGGCATTGTCCGGCCAGGAATTCAGGGGAGCAAAGCGCTGGTTGCCAGTACCGGCTCCACCGCGGCCATCGGCAACCCGGTAAGACCCGGCCGCATGCCAGGTCAGGCGAATCATGAGACCACCATAGTGCCCCCAGTCAGCGGGCCACCAGGATTGACTATCGGTCATTAAAGCGTGCAGATCCTTCTTCAAGGTATCAACATCAAGCTTTTTAACTTGCTCGCGGTAGTCATAGTCCGGCCCCAGCGGGTCGGTCTTGTTGTCATGCTGATGGAGGATGTCCAAATTCAGAGTCTTGGGCCACCAGGAGGTATTGGACATACTGGTTTCGGTCGTGCTGCCGTGCATCACTGGGCATTTGTTCGCAGACATGGATCACACTCCTTGCACATTCGGGCAATGTATTGATGATTGGTTCTTGAGAACTGACTTACTTACTCTCAGTATCTGCCAGAAAGATGACGGTGTGAAATTGATTCTTCCTGCGCGGCCGTTCGCTTTTTCCAATAGTAGCGGGAGGCCAGAGCCTATCGGGGCTGGAGGAGATTAGCAGGGGGGCGGGCAACGGGCATTTATAGTTGCCGCAGGATCTTCTCCATGGCCTTGCCCCTGGCCAATTCGTCGATCAGCTTATCCAGATAGCGGATCTCTTGCATAGTGGGCTCTGCAATATCCTCAACGCGGATACCACATACCACGCCCTTGATTGCCCGGCGCTGTGGATTAAGTGCAGGGGCTTCAACAAAGAACGTCTCGAAATCTGTTTTATCTTCCAGCACAGCGGCAAGGCCGGCTTCATCATAGCCAGTCAGCCAATCGATAATCTGGTCGACTTCGGCCTTGCTGCGCCCCTTCTTCTCTGCCTTGGCGACATAGTGTGGATAGACGCTGGCGAAACTCATTGTGTAGATACGGTGTTTGGACATAATTCGCGAATACCGGGTGTATTTGTCAGCCTCCATCCTTTGCGGTCAATTTGAGATCCTCGCAGCCTTTTTCATAGGATATCAACAGATCAGCGGAATAGTACTCCGGTTTTTCCTTCAATACGGACTGCATGATGGGACTAGCCGAAATTGTTCTGCATACAAACCTGTTCCAGGCCTCATAGTCTGCTTGCCGCAAGCTTTCTTTCTGAAGAATCAAATGTTCCAGATAGTTCAGAAACATCTCTGCAATTGTTTTAGTCCGGCTATAATTTTCTGAATCCGGACCAATCTCTTTGCCATCGAAAAAGTACTGCCGCAACTCTGGGTATTCTACAATCGTCGATCTTACGCCCGACGACTGTTGATAAAGCGCAGATTGTGCTGTGACCCGTATTGATGTATTCACTTTTCGGAGCTGAAAATAAAGCGCGACCAAACCAATACCCTGTATAACAACTCCTACTACTAGTGCGACCACTTCCAACTCGCTAAGATTCGCCATATTTGCCTTCCAGTATTGTTAGCCCACTATTGTGACAATAGTGAACAGAGACTATCTGTTAGGCATATCTTAGCATATCAATCATTCATTTCTTCAAAGCGGTTCATCTCAACGTTCTTTACGCTGCAGGCGGGGTCGAACAGCCGGCCATTCATGGCGATATAAACACCGGGCTCCAGAATCTGCGCCGCCGTTACCGCGGCGCCAAGATTGAACACCGCGTCGCTGTCACGGTACTGAGCCGGATACATCGAGCCGGTCAGCACAATCGTCTTCCCGGTGATTGCTTGTAGATGTCGCGCAGTTTTGATCATGGTGTCAGTGCCATGGGTGATGATCATACGTGACTCCGGGGCGGCCTCGACGGCCTTGCGAATAATCTCGCGGTCAGCATCAGTCAGTTCGAGACTGTCCTTTTGCATAATCGGAACCAGCTCATAGTCCAACACAACATTCGCCCGCTCAAGTACGCCGGATGCTTGCGGCTCACCCACCTGATATTCGCTCTTCTGGTCGAAATAGGTTTTGTCGATGGTGCCGCCGGTGGTGAAAATTTTCAGGGTCATAAGCTCACTCTGTAAACGATGCGCGTAAAGTATTGCCAGCGACCCGGCGAGTGGTCGATAAATAATTCACTAGTTAATGACCTAATCAGCATTGAACTCTTCGACACGCCTTTGCAAGTCATCACGATCTGACTTTTCCGATAATGACTCTTTGCCGGCCCTGCTGATCATGTCGACGTGCATTTGTAACACTGCCAAATAGTCTTGGTCGTCTGTATTGTCTGCAATGACATTGAGTGCTTCAACCATGCGGATCAATACTGCTGCCTTGCCGTTTGCATTCTGCCTGATTTGATTCAGCGCTGCGGCAACAATGCCGCGGAAATCCACACTGTTCAATTGGACACGTAGATAACCCTTGTCGTCCTGCATTTCCTGTGCCGGAAAGTGGCGACTCACTATCAATGACAGTGCCGTTTCCAGATGATCGATGCAACCCAGTGCGGTATAAGGGTCATTAATGCCGGGTGACAGCGCCCTGGTCGCGACTTCAACCAACTGCCGTATAGCAAATTCCACATCCTGTTCCGGTGAACGCTGGCTGCCAATAATGAAGGCACCGCAGATTCGTTTGTGCATCTTGTCGTCCGGCTTCTTGCGGGCGCGCACACGCACCAACCTTTGGTCCTGCGACACATAGTCGCCCGCCCGCTGCAATACCTCGATCAAACAGTCGTTATTAACTGCAATATCAAGAAGGGTGCCATATTCAACCGCCTGTATATAACCCCACTTTGTTGAGGTGAGAATATAGTCAGCATCCGAGACACGGTCTTTTTCATTGGGCCTGGTTTCTGCGTTCTTTCGGTCAGCCGGGAAAAAACTTCGAATCTGCTGCAACAGGTCATAACTGACATCGCGAATTACGTTTTCTGCCTGTATCGCGGTAGCCACGTGATGAATAAAATAGATAAGAATCGCCACATTAGTTAGCGCCAGTAGCACGGCGACATTGATTGATAGATGGGGAATGAATTCCGAATTGTCGGCTGGTTGAATCGACGAGAGAACGCACAGGCAATAAACAAATGTGGCAATGAAACTGCCCAGCACAATCTGATAACTCTTACTGCGCATGAAATTTTTCAGAAGTCGCGGGCCAAACTGATTGGCTGCCAGCGTCAGCGTCACGATAGTTATTGAGAAGACGGTAGCTGCCACCGTAATAGTCGAGCCGGCGATAGTCGAAAGAATGACTCGCCCACCTTCAGCACTCACTGGATCCAGCATGCCAATCAGCGGGAAATAGAGATCCGGGTGTTCCTGATCCACTTGCGAAAGATAAAAAAACAGCAGGATGGCGGCGAGCGTCATAAGTGCTGGAATAAACCAGAAACTCGTACTCAATCGTTGCCACAGGTTCACTAGTCGAACAATCAGGAATGAATGCATGATCTCAGGTGGTACTGTGGTCCCTTCACCGCTAGCGTAAGATTCGTTACCAATACTTTACCCTGTTGCGGGCAAGTGCACGAATAAGAATGATTGCCTGACCGAAATCAGCATTGGACCGAGGACCTCATCAAGCTTCGAGGCGCAACTCGTAGATAGCGATAGCCTCATCATTTGGGTTGACCGTGTTACGACCAAACTTGAAACCGAGCTTCGCCAGCAATTGGATAGAACTTTTGTTTTCGGGCACCGTGATGGCCAGTAGCGCGTCCTTGGCAAGCTGCGTCGCCGCAAAGTCAATCACCGAGCGTGCCGACTCGGCTGCCAAGCCCTGGCCCCAAAAAGCTTCAAGAAAGGCAAAGCCCAGATCAGTCTGCTCCAGATAGTCGCGATCCACCAGCCCACAAATCCCTATCGGCGTCTGTGACTCTTTTAATTCGACCAACCAAAAGCCCAGACCACTGTCATACCCCTTGATAATTCGCTCTTGCAAATACACGCCTGCAGCGGCTATCGAGTCAACATCGTGCTGGCTGATAAAGCGCCGCCATGAAGGTTCGCTCAACAACTTGAGCATGAAACCGGCATCAAGCTCGGTCGCCCGGCGCAAGTTCAGTCGCTCGGTAGCACGGGGGAGCGGGTGGCAACTGGCAGTGTGTGATGAGTCAGACAAATTAATCCGCCACTGCCGCGGCGATCGCCTGACCAAGTGAAGCGATTGCTGCATTGCGCGCCGCGAACGAGGCTTCTGTTTCCGTAATGTAAATCGTGGCTATAATCGGCGAATCAGTTGAGGGCCACATCACCGCAGCGATAGAACGCGAGCCATAACCGCCGGCACCGGTCTTGTCACCGATCTGCCAGTGCTCAGGGATGCCGGCTCTGAGCAGTGCATCGCCAACCGAGTTGGCTTTTAACCAGGCGACTAATTGTGCCTGCGAGGTTGCTGACAGCGCAGTACCAAAGAGCAGCTCTTCAAGTAACCTGGCCATCGCATTCGGCGTGGTCGTGTCACGCGGGTCACCCGGCACCGCTTCATTCAGTTCAGTCTCCCAACGATCCAGGCGAGTCACGTCATCACCCACACTGCGCACAAATCGCGTCAAGCCATCAGGACCACCAATGGCTTGCAGCACAAGATTGCCAGCGGTGTTATCGCTGACGGTAATGGTGGCTGCACACAATTCACCCAGAGTCATGCCGGCTGTGTCGGCTTTGGATTCTGTAACAGGCGAATACTCAACGAGATCGGTTTTGGAAAAGCGTACTAGCCTGTCCAACTGTTCCTCGCCAGAATCGACCCGGGCGAGTAATGCTGCGCAGGCAATGGTCTTGAAGGTGCTGGACATGGGAAAACGATCATTCGCCTGATACTCCCAACGCTGATCCCTGTCTGGAACAGCCACCGCAACGCCGACGCGGGCATCGAGTTGCACTTCAACTTTTTCAATAAATTCAATCAGCTTGTCGTCTTGCCCAAGTACGGGATTGGATATCGCCAGAAAACAGACAGCGGCTACTGTCGAAACAAGAAAATCAGGCATGATAATGCAACTCACCTCTACAACTATTTAAATTCGACAACTATTCAAGTTCGACAGTCACTGCTTTTGGTGAGCCATCGACCGCCATTTCGGTGACGACAGTTCCGGCAGCAATAAAGCGCGCATCGTCAATGACAAAAGTTTCAGCAATCTAATTACCAGCCGTGTCGGTACACTGTAGCCGACCTGATTCGCAGCAAACCTGTGCGCTATCTTTATTATACATGTGTTGTGAGTGGGGCTAACCTTCTTCCCGGCCATGCTTGCACTCGCTCACATGGATAGCCAAGGTGATAGGCATAAGTAGTAAAGACAAATTGGCTCGTAACAAACAGTATTGCAGTGACTGGAAGTTGGTGCTGGAGAAATCTGAGAAGGCCAGTTGCTGTCTTTATTGTCAGACACAGGGATTGCTTTTCTGTTGCTCAGCCGAGCTTAGCGCTAACACGAGCCTTTACCAAACCAACAGCTACTGCGATCTGCAACGCGCGGGGTGATCTAATCAGCGGCCACAGCAATGCCATATTGCAGGCGAATCTGACTCTCTACCGGCACACCCTCGGGCATTCTGGGGCGAAAGCGCATCTGTTCGATTCTTGCCATTGCCTGCTCGTTACCGAGTGGCAAACCATCGAAGCCATCAAGCAGCCGTACATCATAAGCATCGCCGATAGTCTGCTTGTAGCGGTGTTTATAGAGAAACGTTGATTCATTCTCATTGGGCAATGAGAACTCGAAGAGTGCGTAGTCAGGATCGCCTTGCGCAGTATCAGCCAAGAGTAACGGATCGCTGGTGGTTGGATAGTCGGTTGACCACTCTTCAAATGAGAGTCGGTGGGTCGGCATCGCTTCGGTACTGGCTTGTGCACTGGCTTGCGCACTGTTCTGCGAACTTTCGGCAGTGCTTGAGTCACTCCCTATGGCGGCTGCGACACTGCTATGAAAGCGCTGCAGTGGCAGCACTCGGGGCTGACTGAAAAACCTGTTCAGCTGTCGCTGGCTAACACCTGCGTCCTGCAGCGCCGCATAAGCGCTTTCATAATTGTTCTTCGCCTCGGCGGCATAGTCATAGAGCATCTGCCAATCCGCCCGATATAACTGCGCCATGGCCTGCCCAATCGGATCTGCTGAATCGCCTTCGCTATACAGCCGCTCGATCTGCGCCAACAACCATAGCCCATCGGTATAACTGGTTTGCTTGAACTGCTTCTTGCGCCAGCCGAAAGTCTGCCCCCGCAACGGGTAATAAAAGTTCGCATTGGCACGCGTCCGACCACCCTCATCGAAGCCTTTCTTGAATAAATAGATATGGCGCACTTGCCTGTATAGATGCGGCGCCAGCTCCGGGCTGGTCTCACCGTACAATTGGCGCGCTGTATAGATAATGGCCTGATTAATCTGATGGATGCGAGACAGATGGCGGCCGCGCTCGATTTGGGTATCTTCTTTGGCGCCGCGCAAGTGCTGTTCGGCCAAAGCGAGAAAATCGTCGATCAGGGTTTCCTGCAGTGCCACCGGCACACGCAGATAGAACGAAAACAAATAATCCATTTGCTCCCGCGCATCCGCCCAGGCTTGCTGATTGGAAAAATTATCAATGCGCTTGCGAATCAGTGCCAACTGGGCCGGTGTGTGGAGGCCACGATGCAACCGGGTAATTTGCAGAGCCCGGTCTAGCGTGGCATCAGCCTGATCAAACTGGTTTAGCGTCATCAACTGATTGGCAAGCTGCTCGAGTGGCTCGACGAGCGCCATATCATGCCGTCCGTAGTCAGCCTCGGTAGCTTCGACAAGCGCACTGGCGGAGTCCAGCGCGCGCAAGACTTGATCATTGGCAGGCTGGGCCTGAGCAACAGCAAATGAACTCATGACCAGAAACCAAACCGGGGTTAGTTGCTTTCTGCACATGTTAAATAGCCTCTTAAGGGCCATAGTTTACGAATTATACTGCTTGGGAGATCACTCTAGCATGCCTGTTGCACGATACAACATGCCTGTCGCCGGACGGTCTGTAGTACGGGTTATCTGCGTGACTCGGCCGTCAGGCTGAAACAGTGCTGACCGGCGGGATGAGACCAGAAGTCGTCCAGCTGCGAAGGGGCAGAAAACTGTGCACATAGCTGAAAGGAGTCGTTAGTTGTGACCTCGTAGCCATACTGGGCCTGGGTTTCCGGATCAGTCGGTACCCGGCTCAGTTGCAGGCCATTCACTAGCTCTGCCAGTTCGTCAGGTAAGCGACCTTCGACCGTATAGCTTTGGCTGAGGATATTGGAGAGCATGCGCAGATCATTGATTCGTTGTTGATCCAACCGCCGAAGTCTCTCGTCCAGCGGTGAGCCGATAAGGAGGATCCCAATGAGTATGGCAGCGATGACAACAACCGACGAGCCCAGCGCAAACAGCTTGTTCGTTGTCATTGCGCAAGCGCCTTGTCATCTGTCCGCACCTCCGACAAATAATAGTAAAAGATCGCTCCGGCGATACCGCCAACTGTCAGCACTTTGAAAACAAACCGCAAAGTCAGCTCGCCAGACAGCAAACTGTTCAACAGCGCAATCAGATCACCCACTATCACGCAGGTGGCGATTGCCAGAGTCAGATAAGTTAACCATTTGCGTACAGTCGAAGATCGCTGCGCTGGTTCGCGCTTTATTTGTCGAGTAATGAGGCGCGATATCAGCAGAAACAATGGAAACGCAACTACCAACGTTGATATTGAAAATCTGATACGGGAGTCTGCAATTATCCGGCCTTGTGGGAATGCTGGGTCAGGCAAGGCAATGTTGATAAATTGGAACAGCAAGTTGCCCAGATTGTAGGCACTCAGATACAGCATGCCGAACATCACCAAATACAAGAACGCATCTCTGGCTGACACCTGCGCTTTGGGAATCGGCACGGGAACCGGGAACGGCACTTCGGAGTACATACTCAAAGCACTGGTTATTTGATGTTTGGGCCAACCAGCGGCAAGCAAGGATTGTTCAACATCTGTTCTGGATGCCCCGGCGCTTAACGCTTCTTTGACGAACTGCTGCAATGTGGCATCGGTCATGTTCTACCCTTTGAATCGAACGCGCTAAAAACTCTGAATAAATCCCAACACGAGCACTATACAACAGTAGCCCAGCCCAGCGGCAGCCGGGATGATATTCATGGCGAACCCCGGTGCGCGCCACAATACATTGTAGCGATAGCCTGCCCAAAATAGTACGCGACCGATAACAAACACCGCTGAATAAACCGGCAACAGGCTCAGGAAAGCAAAGGGCAATAGCATGGCCAGACACAACGTGTTCAAGGCGAATAATACTATCTGTTCATGGGTGTTGGACAAGACACGCAAGTCGATGGCCATCGCCTCGGAATTCGCGACTGTCTTGGTTGGATCATCGGATGAGTTGCCAAAGCGTTGCATGCCAATTCGCACAACGGTAATGACGAAAAATGCCGCTGGAAATACCAGACACTGTATAGCGAGCTTGAAGCGTTCAACAAGAATCACCTCAGCGTCATACTGCGGAAACAGCAAATAGAGCACGAGGAACGAAACCAAGGTGACGAATACACCCACGACCATGCCAGTCTTTACAGTATTGTCGTTGTCTGCCTGAGTCATGCAATCACCCCCGCAAGGACCCTGCTCTGGTTCAAGTAAACATTCCCGTCAGCAAGAGACCAATAAGCATCAGCAATGCGACGCCAAACATGACTGACCTGAGAAGCTGGATATTGCAATAATAACAAACAGCGTAGCCAGCACGCGCGAACACGTACGCCCACGAGAGATAGCCTGTGTAGGTCGCATTCGCCCCTGAAAACACACAGAACAAAATGACGATAATATAGACAGCGATACCCTCATTGGTGTTGGCGACGGTACGGCTCGCGCGAAACAGTGGATCGCTGTGATCGGCCGCGACTGGCGAGCCAGGCACATGCCTGGCTTTGAGTCCAAAAAAATCAGCTACTAATATCTGAATGAGTAACAGAAGTGCCAATGCCCCCCAGGAAGCGATTGTGAGTTGAAATGCATCTAACATGGTTGCTCCTTGTTTATGAGTCGATCGAGATCAGCAGCAATGACCGCAACAGTTGAAGCCTATTCCGGGCAACACTGTTTGCCGCTGTTATGACCTGGATTTTTGTTCTTGGCACAATTGTTGTTCGCTTTCGGTAAGACCGAGTTCTTTTTGCTTTTTCTTCGTCAATCCCTGAGCCACGAGTCTGTGCGACTGTGCAAGATAGTACTCCAGCTGCTCATCCGTTTCCTGACGCGAGTCATAATGCTGTATCCAGCGCATGCCGCGTGCGGCCATATAGGGCGCCGGCCTGTAGCCGGGCTCTTCCTTGAGAAACTCGAAATTCAGGTCAGAGGTTTTAAAGGTGAATGCTGGGTGGCCAGATTTCTCCCAACCGTCTTTCTCACAACCGCCTTTCTCCCAACCACCTTTCTCCCAACCGCCTATCGCAAAAACCTTGCCGCCAACTTTCCACACCTGGCAATTGCCCCACTGCACAACATGAGTCGTTGCCGGCAAGGCACTGCAGAAACGATTGTATTCGTCATAGGTCACACTGTACTCACTTGCCACTAATCGCTTTTGGCCCGACGTGGCGAGAAATAGTGATATCTTCGCTACGCGCCATTTTCAAAGAATAGCTTAATCATGGTGACCACGGCGCCGATAACCGCCACCCAGACAGGAATCAACACTGTCCAACGTTGGCTGCGGCGAATTTGCCGGTCGTGTATTTCCACTGCCGAATTCAATAGTGCCTGGGTATTCTCTGCTGACAGGGCTGGGCGTTTCTGACCTGATTCCTCACTGACATGGCGCGCCACCAGTGACACCGGGAATTGCTTGCCCTCGACTACCCGAAAGAACTCGCGATGCTCTTTGGCGATTTCACTCCACGTATCAGCAGAGTCTGGCGAATCACCCAGCTCAGAGGCCAGCCCTGCTTCGCTGCGATGGGAGTCCTCATCCAGCGCCAATACTTGCAGCAAGGCCAATACATCTTCAAGGCGCCCGTCTTTGAGATATTTGTTTTTCTGCATAATGAGTCAACCGTTTGTGATTCTGCCTTGCTATGCTGTTCTGACGGCTACCAAGTAGTTCCATTTGTCGGTAGTCGCCTGTAACTGTTCGTTCCAGTCCCGCTTCGAGTCTCAGGGTAGCTCAATACCATTGGTTTCCCGCACCGGGATCCCCTCTGCATCAAATCCTTCGAGACACTGCGTATTTATACCATAGGAGTCCGGCGCCATTCGTTTTCTGTGGAAAGGATAGATGCCGCACTGGCTACAAAAGAAGTGCTGCGCTGTATGGGTGTGAAATTGATATTTACTTAACACCTCTGCGCCATCTAACAAAACGAAATCGTTTTCATGCACCTTAAGCATAACGGCATTTCTACGCCGGCACATGGAGCAGTTGCAGGTGGTCACTTCGGACAGATCGGAGTCGATCTGGAACTGAACAGAGCCGCAGTGGCAGCTTCCGGTAAAACGCTGTTTGTTGTTTGAGCTCTGCATGCTTTGTGTATTATCGTTGTTAGTGAGCATTTGGCGTCGCCGTTTGTCTTGAAGCCTGGCTCGTCAAGCCTTCGTATTGCTATTCAGATTGCATCTGCTCCAGACATGACTCCAATCTGGACACCTCTGCCGCAAAGTTTGCTTCTTGCAGAGTTCTGCTAAAAGTCTGGTTTTCGCTGGTTTCCGTTAATTGTAGAGTGACTGGACGATTACCTTTCATAGCGCTTAGTACGTCGCGTGTTTGCTCTGCAGACGCTCTGAACAAGGAAACCCCATTAGCATAATGGTAGTCATTCAAAACAAGCGTATCTCCATCAATATCGATCTGTAGTTCAAGAGCGTCGTCGGGCCCATAGTCAATAAAGGAAAGCTCCAGTCTTAGCTCGTTGAGCGGAATAGTAGACAGGCTTGACGGATATTTATTCGCGTAGATGTAAGACAGCTCAGCATAGGGTAAGGAATCCGTTTCAGAAGGTGGTTCCCGTACTGCGACGCTCATAATACAACCAAAATCAGTGGTTGCTGCGTACCAGAAACTCGCTTCGTTGCGGTCGGGCTGGGCGTTGGCAGAAATGCTGATGAGGAAAATGCTTGTGGCTATTGTGATGTTGAGCTTCATGTTAGGTGCTTAACGCCCTGGTTAATGGGCAAACTGCACAGCAGTTTGTCCTTGATTGAAATGAATGTTGGTTAGCATTTCACTAAGTTAGCCAGCGAGTCCCAGCAATACATAAATCGCATACATTGGAACTAAAAGTAACTTTGGCGCCATGATCTGATTGCGATGGATAAAGAAAATTGATAGTCCAAGACTCAATGGAATATATAGAGCGGCTATTTGAATCCATCCATTACCTCCAAAGAGATACAAGGAACCAGGCACGCTCCATACTAATGCGACTATCATCAGATTCTTGCTTGGCCTCCAAGCAGCTGCTGTTGCAATCAGTACAAAGCAGATTATCGCAGGCCATCCCAACAAGAACTGGAAGATGATCATCGGATGGCACTTTGCTCCTTTTGTTCACTAACGCTCTTGCTAATGGGCTCGGCGAAAGCCGAGTCCAAGATTGAGCTGATTGTTAAGCATCATCTAGATTTCCGCTTTGACTTTCGATTAAGTGAAGGTTGGAATTTATCTTGGAAATGCTCTTCAATTTCTTTTCTCCCGAATGAAATTTCCATCCTACAAAGCTTATACCCGGTCAACGTACTATTTATAAGTTCCTCTATGTGAGGAGGGTGCTTCCTTTTGGATGATGCTTTTTCGTAGCTTTCGATATTTGAGAACTTTCCCTCTCCGAGCGATCTACGAACGGTATGATGGCGTGAGTCAAGCATGTCTCGCATCCTGCCACGAAGATTCCCTGTTTCGCCAACATAGACAGGTTTCGCATCATCGAAGATCATGTAGACGCCCGCATCGTCGGGTTGTGCAGTAACCCAGGAGTGGGTCAATTCAATATTTATCCAGTTTTCAGGATTGAAGAAGTACTTTTCTATCCTTTCTAACTCAATTGCAACGTCTTCTGAATTCATAACCTATGTTTGACAGGAGTCGTATGCTCAACGCCCGTAATAATGGGCAGGGCGCCAGCCCTGTCCCAAATTGACTTATTTGTTATGCATCGTCAATCTCGATACCGAACTTTCGAACCCTTAGACGATTAACTTCGTCTTCTGCCGCAATTCTTTTGAGCGCGCCGATTGCACGTTTTGATATTTCTATTTTCGTGTCGCTTGCATTTCCGAATTTCCCAAATTTTAAACACGTATGTACCCATTTAGACAGGTGCCGCCCGCGCTGAGATTTGAATAAATGGTAATACTCATCCTCTGAAGTATTGGCTAGTATGACTTCGTCTTTCTGATTCCAGCCGTTCTCCCCAGCAATCCGGGCTAATACTTGTTCTGCGTTTTCGTCTACTACCGATGCCGCATATTTCTGGTTGAATTTTTCAACAACTTCTGGGTCTTTGATATCTCCAAAGAAATTGTTTTCCTCCATGTTAAAAAGCTCTATGTCTTCGGACCTTTCCTTTATGTATAAGTCAATCGATTCTGAAGCTAGTTCATCTTCGCCTAGTTCTCGAAACAATCTTACAACACCATTCAAATTCGTTGGAGATATTTGCTTCGCATTCGCCTTTAAACTGTCAAAGATGACTTTTATTACTTCTTCTTGGTTGTTATCGAAACTGTCGTGATAGATGTTCCATGCATCATGAGATGCTCGCTCAGATTTGGATGCCAAATATTGGTCATTGATCTTACTAGCTACTGGTAAAAAATCTTCTTCAATAAAGAAACCCCTCTCCACTGAATTCGCTAACTCGGCATCAAGCTCGTCTGTCAATTCGTATTCATAGTTTCCTAAGACTGATCGCCACTGTTTCTCTTGTGCAGATATTTCATCGCCTTCATCAAGCCCGAATGAGCTATACCCCAATTTGGAAACGTACTCTACGCTGGGTATACTTTCATCGCTTTGCGAGCAATAACTACACCACGAAAAAAGAGTTAATGATTGAATAATTTGACGGAGAGTTTCTTCCTCTAACCCTTCTGCTAGCGGCTGAACCAATTCCGCTAACCTTTCAATCTTTTTGAGTACTCTAATATTTTTTATACCCAATTTAATGGTGAAATACTTAAGTTCTGAGGTAAAAGGCTTGTCTGGATCATAGGCAATGTCCGCACATTCCTCTGGGCTCGGTGAAAAATCTATTTCTAAGTCAATTACTTTTTCTTTGTACTTTGTATAGTCATCCAGCCCCTCTTCACCGTCATTTAGAAGAATTACAATCTTACATTTCTTCTGTTCTTTAAGCTGAGAGATTAAGCCTAAGATATCTCTAATAGATAGGCCTTGCCCCGATCTTTCCAGATCATCAATGCAAATCAGTGTTTGTTTGAGCGATAAAAATGAAATGGATTCAATCACGGAGCTGAAATTTGTACTGTCTTTAAACGTGCCTAGGAAACCCCTTCCAACCTTTGTAACCAAGTCGGTGGAATTTTTCTTGAATGAATCTAAATCTGCCTCAGCTCCAATAATCTCTCTGCTTACAACATTTTCGAATATTGAGAACTTGAATGAATCCAATGAGTTAATACCAAACAAAGACACATATGAATATTTTTCTAAAGCAATTCGATTTTCTTTCTTAGCCTCCAGTAAGAATTTATTCCAACTGAAAGTTTTTCCAACTCCCCACACACCTTTAATAGCAAGCACTTCGGCAGTGGGGCTAGACAGAAAAGCGTCAATCTGATTTTTAATAATCTGAATTGTCACTAAAGTACGCTCTTAGGTGCATGACGCCCTTGTTAAGGGGTGGGTTGCCGCACTTGGTTTGCGCGTAAAATGGCGTAGCCATCCGCAAAGCATGTGTGGTCAGGCCATCCCATTGATCTGTTTGTTATGTGTTGGTCAAATTCCATATAAGTCTTATTGCTTAGAAGCTTTCATAGCAATTATATGACTCTCTCAATTCCTGTCAGTTATCTAGATTCTGTAACCCGCATGTGAGAAATAGCCCTTCTAAACATAGATCCTGATACTCCGGGAGCATCTTGTGCAAGCGCATCAAGCTCCTTTCGGATGCTATCTATAAACTGATCAGTATCAACCTCTGTTACGTCTTTTCTTGCGCTCATTTGCTCTATTTTTCGCTTTATGGCGCCGTAACGCGCACCTACTGTACGATGCTGTTCAGCGCGTTCTGAAAACCGAAGGAAAGTTTGAAGGCCAGCGAGTACAGCCACTGACATACTCACAATACCGGTAACTATTAGAGCAACTTGATTGGTTCCAGACTCTAAATAGACAAATGTAGAAGTCCCAGCGGCAGCAGATAAAACTACTACTGGTCCGCCGAGCAAGAAATTGAGCCGAGCATAGATATTCCCAGCAGTATAATGCACGTATTGTAATTCAATGCAGTGCGACAGCCATTCTGCTTGAAGTTGTTCTGGCGTAATACTAGAAAGTTCAGTTGCCATATAAGAATCAGTCGTTCTGGTTATTATTAACTAGTACGTCTTATTGTTAGATATCTTATTCTTTAGATAGATACCTTACTTCAGCTGTTAAATTTGGGGCATAAGTTGACGATTCGAAACACATAACGCTCTGGTTAATAGGCAAGCTGCGCAGCAGCTTGTCCTGTAGCCTGCCTTGGCGGGCGATTGAACTGATTGTATGGTCTTATTTCCATGTTTCTGACCAAATAGTTAAAGTGA